>Ga0157364_1000604_pt1 | contig 25910 bp, 16 predicted proteins | sample AttsexASBM2_FD_111476 | JGI IMG/M metagenome (GOLD analysis project Ga0157364, IMG submission 111476) | Fungus gardens microbial communities from leaf cutter ant in Ribeirão Preto, State of São Paulo, Brazil - Atta sexdens ASBM2 | ecosystem: Host-associated > Fungi > Mycelium > Unclassified ... | reverse complement strand
TCTCTCTCTCTCTCTCTCTCTCTTCGATGAATTATAAATCGTTCGTATAATTCTCCGATGAATTATAAATCGTCTAAAGCTCTTTAAAGATATTATAGTATAATAATTTAATTTTTTTGACGTGCGCTATAGCTTTAACAAAATACGTCAGTTTCATTATATATCTATTAATGTACAGTTATAATTTCAAAAATTTTAATTTGGAAAAGTACCGACTTTCTAAAAATCTTATCTTTAAAATTGTATTCCTTTGAGATGAAAGTTATTTATCAAGGATGTAGAGATAGATAGTGACAAAGGATGAGGGGAATAGTTTGCTCAATTATCTTTAAATAGGAACTTCCCTAATGAAAATATTTCCCTAAAGCGTACCTTATATGACACATACGAGATTGCGGAAATCTAGCGTATCATTGTGAGCATCACGGATAAATTAAGAAGAAACGAATGGTCCCACAGGGATAGTTTCGATGACATCACGAATCCAGCAGAGATCAATCGGAGAGTCAAGTCGTGATAATTGCGACAATCGCGAGTATGCTTCCCAACGAGACACTCAATTCATCCTCCTTCTCGTAATGTTTCTCTTTTCCATCGCTTTCTTTCATTCTTCGTTTTATGAGTTACGCATGTTCCGTAAATATTATTACAATGATCAATTATTACAATCACAATGATCCAAATAAGAATTGCATAAAATACTTAATAGGCGTATTTTTCTAAAAAAGAGCATTAATTTAATTGTAAGATAAAACAGATATTTTATTTTTGTAATGGTATCATTAAAATATACGAATTGTGAACAATTGTAAAATCCATAAAAGAAATGATTAAATTAAAATAAGAGTATACGTATTTATAAAAACGTTATTAAATAATTATAATTAATTGAGATATGTAATTAAATTACATAATAGATATTGATAAGAGATAATATATACTTTATATGTTTGATGTTATCTAATTTGGATGAAGTAAAAATCAGACTCAAGAATTATAATTAAGAACAATCCAGACTAACTGTCGAAAATGGACAATCGAGTTTAATTAATAAAGATTTTTTTACTAGCAATATAAATTATATAATATAATGCTATTAAAGTTACGAAACAGGCATACAAAACGAGATTCTAAAGAAATGGAAAAGTAATGGACTTTTCCGAGCACTATCATACTTGATTGTTATGCGATTAATTCCACAAAGTTATTAAAAAACAGGAATATTTCGAATATCATTAATATTATCACAACGTTAAATCTTAATTTAATTTGTATTTAAGATCATCTTAAGTATTGTCTTAAATATAATGTTTAAGATGTTATAAACCAATCATAATTTTTATAATTACATCTTTTAGATTTCGATGGAGAACCAGGGTTATGAGGAAGATCAGTCGCGCGCAGCACAAGAACAATCCACCCTTGAATCTCGCCGCCGCGATCAGCAACTTTGCACGAATACAATCGATGTGATCGATAATCCCATTGTCGCGGGGGCTACGTCGCATCTCGAAAGCAACCTGTACGAAGACATCGGTGCAGGAACCAACACTTGCGAGCTTTCCAAGCGAACGTCTTACCCCAACGAGTCTCGAAATTTGTCCGAGACTGGAGGTCTCCTCGCCAAGCAGGCTTGGATTAACAGGCCGTCATCCTCCACGATTGACAGACCTTTTCAACAAAACTCGACATTATCCTCCAGAATCAGTACGAATCACGATAGCACAACCACTTTATCCAGGACGAGTGAAAATGATGCTGAGAAAGTCTTTGAGAAATCTCGCGAACTCTCTTCCCTCTCCGAGGATATTTCAGAAAATGTATCCTTATCTCTTCAGGCAAACGAAGACTCGTCGCGAGATGCCTCGGTGACGCAGTTCGATCGCCGACTGAATCGCAGACGCAGGAAGAAGGACTGCAAACATTGTAGAAGCAAATTAGCTGACGCGAGCTCCTGCGAGAAATTGAACGAATTGATCGATAGCAAGGACACGATTCTGAAAGAGAACGGAAACAATCATCGAGATAGGCATCCAGACACGTCCACTTTTCTGTTTCGAGAGTCACTTCTGAGGCCGCAGAACATAAAGGTCTATCCAATCGTGAGTAGGACGAGTCTTCGGGATATCGGCGCCAAGAGAAGTTCCTCGGCTGCGTTTCCTGCGTCCGAGTATGGAGTGCATAGGACAGAGAATGCAGCTAGGTTCTTACTGAATATGGAGAATGATAAAATGTTGGGCCAAGTTGTGGAGAGTACCCAGAACAAGATACTGGGAGTGTCGGGGAATGGGACTGATATGAGAATTAATTCAATATACTCGCAGGATCGTTGGTACAACAAAGAGTCACAGATATTCTACACTGACGTCAAGGATCAAAATCCCTTTCAGGTAAGTATAAGCATTGACTTGTCTCTTGTTTCCATTTCTTTCTTTCTTTTTTAAGTATTATTATTAAAAAATTTATAGATCGATTTTTTTTATGATTTCTCGAAAAGTTTCTTTGGCAATATTCTTTAAATTAAAGCTAAGAAAAGTAAGTAAATTAATTATTTAGTATTTAATTGATACAGAAAATCGATCTTTTCGGGAAGGTATCAATTTTCATTCTCCACAAAGATAATGAGCATAGTAGATAGAATCATTATACTTGCACATCGTAAGCATTATAATGATAATTTGTATTTTTTAATTGACATCTTTTTAGATATGATTACCCTTTGCAGTTTATTTTTGATGATTAATATTAGATTAAAAAGACTTTCGATTAAAGATGCAATGAAGTTGTAGAACAACAGAAATTCGAATAATGAAGAGAGGAAAAAAGGTGATTTACGATCCCTTATATCCTTTCAAATATAATAGAAAAATTTATTTATTAAAATAAATGAAAGATCTTAATGTTAGACTAGTATTTTTTTAGTATGAATAAATTGGAAAAAGTGATTAAGGCATAGAAGAATGTCCTCCCTATCAATATGAAAGTTGTATATAAAATCAATATCAAAAGTTGTCTATTAAATTTCCTGTAAAAAATGTGAAGATATAAATCGGATAAACTAAAAGAAAGTTAAAAATGAGGATGGAACATAGAAATTAAATTAACTAGAATACTATTAATGAATCTGTTATTACTAAGCACAGATTGGGTTTTAAACGTGACTTTGATTGTCAAAACGTTGAGATTGTAGATAGAGAAAAATATTTAAGAAAAAGAATGATTTCGGAGATGTTACGCACATATAAGATTACAGACAAATTCATTCAATCCGTGATCTGATACGCAGTTCTTACATCATTATGTGTCTATTCTTGATAGCCTTTAAATTTGTAAGAATTAAAAAAAAAACATATTTCATATGTTACAATACTTTTAAGTTATCAACGAATTCCTTTTTTGAAGAATACGTATCGATTTTATTATTGAACTTTGTTCTCTCACCGGATATAATGTCACTGACATCTTTATTATTTATTTGTTCTATATTCTTTATTTACCATCGCGTATAACGTATTTTGATTCATACATACCTATTATTGGTGCGTTCAATCATTAATGTTTTATATCTTGACGAGAATCATCCGACGATTATTACTCAAAATTTGATCATTTTTACTTCATAGTGGCATTACTATTTGCACTCTTGTTGGTGAGTTATATGAATGTAAATAATTAGTTTCTTATTTAATCCTTTGGTGGAATCATCTGTCTTACTAACTTATTAGTAAGAGAACTTAATAATCATACAGCTGTTACGAAGGAAGATTTATAATGGTTAAAGTTGTAATCATCTCATTCATTAGGTGTGCATTGCTCTTCTATTCTCTGTATAATACGTAAACTCGCTGAGGGTAGTCCGCAGCATGGTCGAAACGGACAAATCTGTAGACTGTAAGAAAAGAAAAGTAAGAATACAAAGAAATGAATATATGTAAAATATAGTTTTTTATACGCTAATATCATATTCGTGTTATTGCTCTCAGTTGCCTTTGTTACACTGTATTATTTAAAATATTGAAAGTCTATACTGAGAAAAAAAAATGCTATTGATTCAATTAAATTCTATATTACGGACTGTCACAACATAAGTGATTAATTCATGTATATTTTTATTGACAGGCTTTGATTATTGAAATAATAATTTATGCCTTTATCAATAAAAATATATATGAATTAATCACTGATATTACTGAGCCCGTAATATAGACTTTAATTGAATCAACAGCATTTTTTTCTCAGTGTATTATCACTATTTCAAATTTATTATTTTTAAATCTTATTCGTAGAATGAGATATTGTATTATAATTTAAATATTTGTTTTTAAATTTTTACTATATATATTTATATATAATTTATATATATATGTATAATTTAAAGAAAGATGTATTTAAAATATGAATATTCATTAAAAAAGTATTTAACTTAATTATAATTATTAAGTTATATTTTATCTTTATTTTTGAATTTTAATTCTTGAAATTTTGATAGCTAACAGGAAGATAAAAAATATAGTTTTCTTATTTGCAAAAATAAAAGTATGAAGTCACTTCTTGAATTTTAATGAATTTATTTTTACGGCTGATATATTTAAATAGCGTTATATAATGTATAATATTGAAAAAACTTCAATAAAAATCAGAAATGTCGTTACGATATAATAATAATAGAATTTTACATTTCACAAATTAGTCAATCGATAAGTTTATAATGAGACACAAGAGACAAAATAAAATCGAGACTAAGAAAGTGTATTGCATGTTTTCTATGTCAATTATTTTTTTTCTACATATATGAATTATTTATATTATTTATAATAATAATAATAGTAGAATTTTACATTTTAAATTAATTAATTGATATATATTGGTACAATTATATGTTAGGTATAACATGATACGAGAATACATTTAGAATTTTTGCTAAGGGTGTTGTGTGAAGAGAGGGAAGAGAGTTGGGGAGAGCCGTGTGCGACTAGTTTCGATTTAACGACTGACTGTTAGACGACACGTTTAGTTAAGTACTTTGTCGCTATGCGGCGCGTTTACGGGTAGGTTTCTCGTATTTAAGATTCACCGAGTAGCCAATATTAAGGCCTCAAGCGGCGCCGAAATCATACTTACCTGGCGCAGAGGCTACCGTGATCAGGAAGGCGGTTCCTCCAGGGCGAGGCTCTTCCATTGCACTACGGTCGAGCTGACCCTTGCGAATACCCCTAAAGTGGGTATCTCGGGCGTATAATTTTTGGTAGTCGGGACTGCGTTCGCGCTGTCCCGGAAAAAATCGATGCAAACAGAACAATTTTTTTTTCTACAGCGTTCTGAACAGTGTTCTCTAAGAGTGATGACTTTTTTTACAATTTTTATCCTTGTGTGAATCGAACGCGTCAATGTTTCTTCCCATGGAGGGGAGATATTTAAATAAATGAATTAATTTTTGTTGATGATTTTTTTTATGTTAGAAAATTATATATAATTATATATTATATATGTTATGTATTAGCAAACATTATCTTATATATATTATAAATTAATATATTTTTAAAATAAATTAAAAAAATTCCATTGATCAATTAAACTTTGCATAAGCTTGTATTGATTATGAGAAGTCTTAAAAATATTGTGTTATACGTGTAGATTTATATATAGAAAAATCTATTTTTAAAGTTATTATATATAAAATTGTGTGAGATTGTGCAATTATTTTGCAAGTTCTTTTTAAAAGATTAGGATTAGATCATCGCATCGTTTAGTTTTGCGAATTTCGTGGCCTTGTTCACTCATTGAATGAAAATTAACGCGCGGAGATGCAAACGCGAAGCACGACGTCGTCGTCAACGTGTTACGTCATCGCTGCACACGTGCACACGTCGCGCGTGCCAGAGTACACGCATGAGCAGATGTAAAATAGAGAAAGAGAAGCCTGATTTTTTAGAGCTTCGTGACAGGAACGATCGATCGACATCTTTGATATTCCGCGGCGGAGTGTACAATTGTGACTGCTCTTATTTCTTCTTCGTGCGTTAATTTTGTTAAATGTGATTGTTTTTAGTTAGTGGCGCTCGCGAGAATCAAACAGCCTTAAATGCAGGTAAAATTTCATCGTCGGATATGCTCGTGTAGAAAAATTATGTAGTACTTAAGAAACGCATTACTAGATCTCGATATAATTCTGTGCTAGTAATTACATTCTCTAATATAAAGTACAATGTTACGTGATTTTCTATAAATATATCATTTGTTATATATATATATTCACAGAAATATAATTAATAATTAAATAATATACAGAAGTATATTAGAAGTATATTAAAAATATATATTTATAGGAAATAAATTACATATCAATAAATAAATATTTTCTATGAATATATAGTGGGTCATAAAATTTATTAAATTGTATTATTATGTATTTCTTTTGAAAATTTCTAGACATATGCGAATCGAAGTTCTTTAAACGTTGAATAATTGAATCGAACCATTGAAATATAATTTTTAATTAATTATTTTTAGATTAAGTTTTAATATATATTACATAATAAAAAAGATTTTTATGTAAAAATAATTATATTTCTATAAAATCACTTTGTATATTTATATATTTACTTGTATATTTAAATATTTAATATAAAATTAATAAAATATATTGTATTTACAATTTGATAATAAAACCACAGACATGTAAAAAATTGTAAATAAAACTGCGGTTACAAATCAATAGTCAATATGAGTCTGATGATTGTACGTATGACTAATCAAATAAGTGAACATCAAAATCCAAGCAACAATTCGATCCAATATAGAAAAGTTCTGTTTATGTTGCTCTATATGGACATCTGAAATACGACTCAAGAACGTTATTTGGACATTCTGTAAAGTTATACACAGATAGGGATGTCCAAGATATGTTGAATGTGTTCAGTTTTCAAGCAGTGCACGACATCACCACTAGAGGGATATAGTGAAGTTTAATTACTCATATTTAAAAAATTACATCGAAGGATATAGGATAAAAGGCATAGAATATAGATGCATTCTGTTTTACACATGATGCGCACGATCATTTATCCTTATTGTTTACCGAATGTTAAACAAGGATAAATGATGCACATCCTGCATGAAATGGAATACACTCCATGATGACCCAGGTAGCAGACACCCGTCATTATGGCATGATGGTCACGTCAAAATGACGGGGAAAGAGGGTTTCTTGTCTTAGAGATGGAACTGATAAATTTATTTAGAGTATGATGAAATCTATCGCCCTTATCAAATTTCAGTTTTTCGTCGGCGGGGAAAGTTGAAAAAAATCGTATTTGAAGTTTTACCGTAGTGATGACGAGGAGACGTGAAAGTGGAGGGAGAAAACCCTCGGCTTCCAGCTTCAAACATGATTTTTTTCAATTTTCCCCGTCGATAAAAAAATGGAATTTGATATTGGACGATAGATTTCATCATATTCTAAATGAATTTGTCATATATAGATATTTATCTTCAGAGGTTCTATCTCTAGAGCAGAAACTAGGGGGAGTTTCCCTATACCGTGGGTATCCTTTTTCTACATCATTTATTTTCAAAGTTAACCTAAAAATGACGGTTCTAAGTCACAGACCAAAAATGTCATTATAATAATGTCAAAGACGTTATTTTAACTTACAAAATGAATGAAATGAAATTCTTTAATTATAGTTACTTACATATGTATACATATAAGATAAATTTAACGTCCACATCACATTATTATTACAAAGACTTATTGATGTGTTAAAATTAACATCGAATACATGTCACTTAATTGACGTCAGTGATCAATTGTGATCAAATATTGACATCAAAATAACAATAGGCTGCTATCTGGGGAGATTTTTCAATGAATAATTTTTATCCTTTATTTTGATAACATGATGTTGAGATGATGCCTTAAGGATAATACTTGATAATTGAGTTCCAAGATGAAAGTTAATTTTTTATAATTTTTTGATATTGTTGACGATGATTGTTCGGTATCCTTTTTTTCCCAAAAATTTATATATAATATGTATAAGAAAAGAAGAATATTTTCAAAATTAATTCTCTATGTCATTAGGGTTGGATGTACTAACGACGCTGTTAGGCGGTATATTATTCGTACGAAAGAAGTTTATGTCCATGTCTTTGAGACATATTCGATGTATGTCTATGTATAATGAAATCATGTTTTGGCTACAAAAGATATTACTCGTAATTACAATAATCAGAAATTCTTTATTTTACTAAAGTTTGCTTAACCAAACATCTTATTAATTATCTTATTAATTATAATTATTTTTTCCCTGTGGATACTTGTCAAACTCTTTAAGGCCCGATTACACCAACATTATTTTGATTTTAAGCATTACTTTGAGGCTTAAAATTCTGTCTTTTTGGCTTTAAAACAAGACAGATACAGTTTTAAGTCAAAGTAACGTTGGCGCAATTGGGTTTAAGAGCTCTATCGTATTCGATGAAGACAAAAGAAAAACTTTTTATTCGAAAGAATAAATATGATATTAGGATTGTTTACAAGCGGCTAAATATAAATTGTTTACAAGCGACTAAAAATAAATATAAATTTAAAATAAATATAAAAATAAATATAAATTTTTATTATAACCTTATTTCGAGCAGCTTGTGTTATGCTTTCTTTAATTCGGGATTATTATTCAAACATTTTGATGATAAGAAATCATGACTGAGAGGAGCTTATCATCGCCATAAACAAAACGCGAATTAGAATTTCCGCGATATGTGAAATTTCGACAAGGTTATAAAAATATTTTATAACACTTCTGACGCGTTTTATATTTAGTCTTCATATTTATTATGCCCCATTTAATCTTTGTCCGAATATTTTTGTTTCGACAAGAAATATATATAATAAACGAGAATGGATTGAAACGAATTGAAATGAATTCAGATTTTCAGAAATAATGATTTACGAATGAATGCTTTTTAAAATGAATGCTTTTCAATCTTGAATGCATTTTTATTCATTTATAGGAATTGCATGGAGCATATCTCTATGCCTTTCAATCTAAAAATAATATTAGTTAGTTTTTTTCTGTGCACAATTGTGAATATTGTTCAATTCAAAATTTTGAATAGAAAATGCAGTTTTTCAATCCAATTGCATCCAATTAAATCTAATTGGATCCAATTGAATCCAATTAAATCCAAAAAAAATATTCGCTATATAAAATACGCATTCGGATAGAAAAAAAATTTAATCCATTTTAATTCATTCTTGTTTACTGGATATATATATATATATACATTATTTTAATGTTACCTAATTTACGGCTATGAAATATTTTTACGCAAAAAACTTTTCATAATAAATAATTTCAAATTATGATGTAAGTTATGCGGTTACGTAAAAGATATAAAAAGTCTGTCGCGGCGATTTGGATAGACTAATGGATTTCCTAGAATATTCACCGGATATCCGTGCATATTTTGATTGAAAGTTCTGGACGACGTGAGGATCAAATATAGATCGTGAGCGGGTGATTAGAGTGGACGGTAAATAAAGTATCAGAACACAAGCAGTAAGAAATTGTACCGAGGCACGTTTTGGTACCGCGAGGTCGTATTCGCAGCCCACCGGGATGGCTCGTTCGCGATTTCCCGGCTCGCACGAGAGTCACGAAAGTTGACAGCCTCGAGAGAAGAAGAAAACGGTCGCCGTCTGGCGCTGTACCGACATAAAGAAACAAAACGGAGCGGAAGTGGAAGATATCTATCTATAGCCCGGCGTGATCGCGACGGCGACGCTCGTCGTCGTCGTCGTCGTCAGCGAGCGACGTGTCACCAAAAATTACGAAAGCACATTATTGCAGTAGGCCAACAATTCTTAAATTATAGTGGTAGTTGTCTTTGCAAGCCGATATTCTTTTCGCTTTATCATAGCTCGTTAAACGCAGAAAATCGTAAAAACGAAGGTCAAACACAGGGATATAATTCCTCTGACGTAATCTACTCATTTAAATTTTATCATGCAAAACTTACCTTTCGTCGCAATTTAAGTGACTTTAATACATAATTAAAATGCCAACTACGATTATATTAATGAAATTCTAAGAAGTAGATCAGGGCATTTATTATGGAACTGTTCGTAATGTTTGTGGATTCTTGGAAATTATTATTTCGTTTTCCCTAGAAAATACAATCGAAATTTAAACAATAATTAAATAATTCTGATTGGAATCCATTTCGAATAATTCCATAATACATGTTTTATTTAAGAATAGATCACGCTTAGTAACAAATTGAAAATGTTATTTTTTTTAAATTCTAAGTATATTCGAACACTGTAAGATTTATATTTTACGACACCTTTTCTTTCAGGTCAATCTTTTTTCTTTTCAATAAATTATTTTTTAATTTTCATTTTTTTTTTTCACGTATCTATATAGAATTACGCGCTCCTAGAATTAGATATGCTATCTAATCTTCTGCTCTTCTATCTCTTGTATAAATTCGCAACTATTTTAAGATTCGTTACGTTACCATTTCCGTTTTCTTTTTTGTTTTAGAGGGCCTATTCCCTGCCGACACGGACGCACACCCCTACCTCGCAGAATCGTGTTAATTTACGTCGAAGTGTCAGAAACGAGCCGCCACCGCAACCGGCGCGTCTGGATAAGCATCGTCGCGGTTGGACGTTACACCTGGCTCGTCCTCTAAAGGCATCCGGATGCTCAAGCCCGCTCATACCCCTGCTGATTGTCGTGCTGATCCTGCTGGGAGTCGCAGGGGTCGCACTGTATATCGTCTTCGGTAAATAAATCATTATTTTATTTACTCTTGATGTTATTATTTTATTTCCTTAATTGTTTGTTAAGTAGAAAATCTGAAGTTTTCGAACGTACCTCACGATGTATATTCTTTCGTGAATATTTTTTATTTTACAATCTGAACTTTTTTTTGTTAAATATGTAAATAATGAAGATCTGTTGTTCACTTTTACAGAATTTTCTAAAACGTGAAAACGTTTCTTCTAATTATAATATCCACTTATTAAATAAGAATTATTTAAACTATAGAAATCAAAGTCTTAAACGATCTAGTTGGATCTTAAATGCTTGTATGATTCTTGTGTGAATTTATATACTACATATGTAGTCCCCAGAAACGCGCGCCGAAATGATTTTTTGGTCTTGAAAACGCTAACTTTACTAAACTAGATCTTAATAATGTTGAATAACATATTAAAAGCTAATATATATATAATATATATATAAATATATAATAATTAATTCTTATTGCGAAAAATATTATTATATCCCTCGAATCCGGATCTCTTGCATTCTGTGCGAGCGTCTTAAACCTTTAGACTACGATGCCTCGATAATATAAAATCTCAGGGCACTAAGCCGAGATAATATTTTTCGAAATAAGAATGAATTATTTACAGATTTTAATATGTTATTCAACATTATTAAGATCGTCTCGAAGATGCGAATAAGCAAAAATTTAAATTGCTAGCCAATTTAACTCGTGATATTACTATGGTAGTTTAATAGAATTAGCGTTTTCAAGATCGAAAAATCATTTCGGCGCTCGTTTCTGGGGACATAATATATAAATTCACAAGAATCATACAAGCATTTAAGATCCAGTTAGACGTTTAAGACTTTGATTTCTATAGATTGTGTTATCACACATATACAGTCCTATAATATATTATATTAAGAATTATTTAGTTTCAGATCATTGAAAAAGACATTTACCGAGATCTTTAGAATATTGTAAAATAGGATGACTAATTGAAATTTAAAAAATGTATCTAAATAGTACATATGTACATCGTAAAATTAGAAAGTAAGATATTTTTTAAGACGTTTTTAAGCCATCTATACACCGACATATGTGCTACCTGGATTAAACTTTGGCCAAAGTTATCTCATTTTATGTAGTTTATTCACAAGATCCCAAGCAAGATGCTTATTTCTTACTTGTTTTGTCGTTTATTCATTTAAAAAACTATCAAAAGAGATTAAATAAAACGCATACTGGAATTGTGCGCGCGTTTTATTGCTTATATAAAGTAATAGCCGTAACTCGATGAAGGTTTAATGAAATGTTAGAAATAGTTCGCTGAATAGATATACGTTTGTCAGAATGAAATATTATTCTCGAGATTAATCGTTCGATCAGAATGTTTATTGATCTATCATATAGAAGCTTAATTCATCTCGCGCTGATGCTGACTGCATATTAATTCACTTCCGTATCGCCGAAGTGCATAGTATAGATACTTTAGATCTACTCTGCAATATCTTTGTTTCTCAGAGAGATTTTTCATTTTACGAAAATCCAATGAAATTCCTCTCTCTCCAATTTTTGTCTACTCTTTATGATATTACAACAGTTTTACTTTGAACATTATTGTTAATACATACTATCTTTCGTTGTTATAATGATATTAATGACACAGAGTTCCTTGATAGTTTACGATAATATAGAGCTTAATGACAAATTTGCAAGTCTTTATTGTTCGAAGGTATTATTCTGTGCGAAGAGGCTTGCGTGCCGGGACATCATATATTAGCCGGGAATAAACGATACACTCGCCATCGTCGGCGCCGTCGCCTTATCGTTCGGGCAATTAAAAGTATCTGCATCCCGCCAGCTGACGGCCGAGGTTTAATTCGACGCAAAGCGTGGCAATTGCTTCAACGAGATGAATTTAACCGCGGGGTCAACAGAACGTTTCCTCCTCTGCGCGCACGGTCGATCGCGCTGAAGCGCGGCCGCGAGTACTATGTGCGATGAAAAGTGGCGAGAGCCAACGACCGTGTATTTCGCGAACGTTCAGTATTATATCTGGAATCCCGAGGCTCGAGAGAAAGTTTTTCAGGCTGTTCCTTCAACCCCTAACGGCGCGAGACCGAGAACAGAGAAGCTTTCATTCTCTTTTTCTATTTTCCACATATTTTTCAACTCTTTGTTTTCCAAAATTAATGAGAAAAATCGAGGAAATGTTACCTTACATTTGCAAATTTCTTTTTTCTATTTTATCTCTCTCTTTTGTGTAATAATAAATGGGTTCATTAGGTTCGGTTCTTTTGTACAATAAAAAAAAAAATTTTAAAAATTAAAAAAAGAACAAAGGAGAACGTACATAATTTTACTTTCTTCAATTTGTTTTTCTTGTATGTCAAAAATGCACAAATGCTCTTTTAACGAAAATTCAATTAAGGTTTTGTTTGCTCTCTGATAAAATTTTTGAAAACAAAACAATGGTTCAAATAATTGGAAAGAAAACACGGTATGATATGTACTTTTGTGTGATTTTTGAGGGCTCTTTTCACGTTACGATTGTTTATTCTTTTGATACTGTTAATTGCATTTTTTGATGTCTCAACCGCATTTTTTTTTACGATATATTAATTAATTCATCTGCACTTCCGTTGTCGCGGAAATGCGCTAACGAGCTTTTTCAATCGCGATGATTGATCGCGTCACGCCTCTTTTTTTTTCAGAGCCCGAGAAGCTCCAGATTATTCAGCAGTACCTGAAGTCGTCGACGAGCAGGTTGACGGGGCAGAACGTTACTTCCGGTGAGCCGATCACGCCCGTGAACGACGAGTCAAATCTGACGACTGCAGCGACCGATACGATGACGTTAACATCGATGACAGACATGGAAGAAACGTTTGCCGGGGGTATGTTTGCCATGAGCGCCCCTATAAGCGGCAATCTGTCATTTCCGGGAAGCACTTCGCCGTCAAATGAAGGCGTGGAAACGGAAGCTGCGAGTCAGAACGTTATTAATGCGACGAGATATTGCGATGATTGCTTCGAGGGCGAATTGTGCGTTGCCATCTTCGGCGAAATGGTGCCGATATGTAGGAAAATCCGTGATCACAACGATCCTACCGGATGCGGTGGTTTTTGCACCTTAAGTAGGCAGAAATGCCATCGTCTCGACGTGGACGCATTCAGGTTTGTCACTGCTTTTTTTTTATTGGTAGCATCGGAATTCAGTCTAATATTGGTAGCAATCAGTGGATTCTTTCTAAGCGTCGATCATTGATAAAGTGTCTTTGTTAGACTCAAGAAAAGATAAGACAATAACTCTTATTATTATAATTATATATATAATTCTTCATTATTAATAATTTAATATTATATTATACTAATATTATATTAATAATTTGATTACCATAATTCTTATTTTTTAATTTTGTGATTATTGTAATTATTATATGATTATTATATATTTCTATCTTATAATCCTATCTTATAATTTTATAAAATACGCGACATATGTATTATTTTTATTATTGACATTCTTTAAAACATATTTTTATACGAGATATTTTATATATGAGTAATGTAAGAATAGCTACGTAAATAATAAGTATAATGTTCGTATAGATTTAATTAAATTAATTTCATTCATTTAATTTAATTTATAATCAATCTGTCATCTATTCTAATGAGTTTTTTTATTTTATTAAAGATGTGAAAGAGTCGAACGCTTCTTCTGTTTGGAAAACGAATGGACTTGCTCCAATACGTTATGCATCCCCTTGGATAAACGTTGCGATGGGCATATGAATTGCTATGATCATTCGGACGAATATGATTGCGGTAAATATAAATTAAAAATTATAGTTGAAACGATCTATGCATTTGTTTCCCTTTAGAATACAAGATTTGAAATGATGGGATTTTACAACATTTTATTACAAATGAGTTTTGAGATTGCTTTCCATTGTACTACGGGTATTTTTTGTAATTTCTATTCGGAAGCGTTTCGCGGATTAGCCTCGATGTGAATCGTAATGTTTGCAAAACATTAGCATTTAATAATAAATCTAGACTCAGAGATAACTCACGGGTTTTGAGATTGTTTTGCCACATTTTATTTCCTTTTTCCAAATGACAAGGTTCTAATACAAATCTGAGATTTTCTTTTCTTTTAATGAAAATAATGAGTTTTGTAGTGAGAAATATTAATTAAGTGGATTATATTGTAATTCGTAATCGTGATAATTATAAAGAAAAGCGGAGAATTACACGCATTTAAAAAAGTACTATATAATTATACGAAAAACATAATTAAATAATATGAATATTGCTCGCGAGTGATCTTGCAAACCGGTCATGTTCATCCACATGCAATTTGTCTCTTGTTAAAATATACCGCATTGCCCTAGTTTGTAGTGACCTATAATTTTCTGTTATCGGCTTTTCTTCTTTACTATTATTTGTGAGGCTTCGATTTGACAGTTTTTACTTTGGTATCGCTTCAATTATATTTTCTACGTTAAAGCTCAATTCCAAAGCACAATTCCGAATTAAAATCATTCGATATCGATTGATGGAATTTAATAAAAAGTGATATAAATTATGAATGCCGTATGGTCGACCTATGCAAGTCGTAATGAAATACAAAATTCTTTTCTAAGATAAAGAAATTTTATTGCAGCTTTGATATATATATTCACATGATATATATATGACATATTCGCAGAATTATAAAATTTCAACATGTAAAATTATTTCCAAAAGTCATTCAATGTTCGTTTTCACGATTGAGATGGATTGACACTTTTTTGATAAATTATGTTTATAATTTATTATAAAAGAATTCAGCAATTCGCTCATTTGATTTTATATCGAAAACGCCTTGCGATATTTAATATGGAGGTATGCAAATATAAAGTACGCGAAGCAAATAGATGTTATCAGATAGTACTTTTTCAGTCACGTTCTTTTTCAGTCTGCAATCTGGAGACGCATTTTCAGTGTGGTAACAAGACTTCCTGCCTTCCGTTGGAGAGGAGATGCGACAGAAAGATAGATTGCTGGGACGCAACTGACGAGATTAATTGCACGTTAGGTGAGCATTCCAGCGTTTTATTGCGATAATGATAGTCTGAGATGTCGTAATATTCAAATGAAATGTACAAACAAAAATGTTACGCTACATGTATACGATAAAAGAGCAATTTTTTTAAGATTGTTTGTAGGAACGTAAATTGTGATCGTAATCTAAAATTTAAAAAATTCATCAAGCAAATATGGTGCCTTATATTTATTAAGTATTCCTTTAGTCAGCACTTGTTTAAGTTTTGTTGCAGCAAACTGGTAGATGCCGTGATAAAAATGTTATCGTTTTTTTTTTCAAAATATTATTTGCAATAAGAGTTTATTTTATATTTTTGTTCTTGAGCACTTCTCAGATACTCTTCGGGCATATCTCCAAGACATTTAATGTTCTTGCAAAATACAGACAGAAAGAAGATAGAACATTTTGTACAAAATTATAAACAGAAAAGTTATTGTCTAGTAGTCTCCTTTTACATCGCTTGATGAATCCTTTTTATACCTTTTTTTCTTTGTTTCTTTTATAGGTCATGATCTTGGTTGGTGTGAGTACATATTTATATTTGAAATGCATGTATATTTTGTATAATTTCTGCACGCTGAATCCTTAATAATGCACAATTTCATTAATAGAACGGTGAAATTGTTTACACGGTTTTTCATAATATTAATGTTAGATTTTGAAATATCTACAAACTAACTCATTTTTATTCAAAGAATGTATTTATATTTATTACTTATTATATACATCTGGGATTCGAATATTCCAGAAAAAAACTTATAGATGAATATAGTTAAGTCCTGTATAAATATGAAAATAAATATACAAATTTAAATATACAAATTTATAATTTGTTAAATATTTTTCAATATTCAAGAAAGGCAGTTGCTTTTTTTAAAAGAGAAAACTTAAATATAATTCCAGCAAAATTAAAATTAAAAATCTCTTGTTTCGAGTTACTGAATATTTGAACAAAGGCAAATTGCCGAAAAAAAAACTGATTTAAATAATAATTTTTATTCTCGATTCAGTTTGCTCATTGGAAGACGAATTTACTTGTATCAATGGGGAATGTATACAGAGAAATCGGTTTTGCGATGGACTGGCGGACTGTAGTGATGGAACAGATGAACCTCATGGATGTCAAGAGCGATGCAATAAACACGAATTTACATGCCAGTAAGTCAATATTTTACATTTTTTCTGTGTATAAAAGATAAAGAGAAAGAGAGATGTAATAATTAAAAACATTCTCATTAAAAGATATCTTAGAATAAATGTTTTTTTTTTCGTGAAATTAAATTTCTCTTTTTAAATTCACATTTTTTTTTCTTCTTAACATGTCTATCAATTTATTCTTAAAAGATCTAACAACACTTTATTTATATATATATATATATATATATATATATATATATATATAAAATTAAATAATGAACATTTTAATTTTTTCTGTGAAATAACTGTATCATTGAATGTGTCGAATATTTTAATATTTTGATATTTTTTAAATATATTTCGATTTTTGTCGAAATTGAATTTTTGAATTCAGTACATCATATATTTTTAGATCTTGGAAAAAATAAGAATGTTTTTACAAAGAGAACAGAAAAAAATTTGCAAAATTTTAATTCAAATATATTGTTGTTTTATATATGTAAAATTTTTCTATTATACAGAAACAGTAGATGTATTGCGAAAAGAATGAAGTGCAATGGGTTTGACGATTGCGGAGATGGCTCGGATGAGATACATTGCAAAGACCGGTTTATTTAGTATTTATACATGAAGGAAAACATTGCCAATCAGAGAGAGATCAAATGCAGTATTTTATACAAATAAATGTACGTAATGTATATAGCGTGTTGTATAGAGACAGAAATATGAGACAAAAATATATAAATTAAATCGGTTTATTTATTGAATCTAGTATATATCCTTTTGCTTTTTGCTCCTTTACCTCAACAATTGTAAAGGAATAATACATTGACGAATTATTGTGATCCTTTTATTGTGTAACTATTAAGACATACATATATATATTATAACATACATATGTTATAAAAGAGCACTATACATATAATGATCATGTAAATTAATTTTATTCATAAAAAGAAAATTAATTTTATGCGGAATATATTGTATCAACAAATGATTTAATGTTGAATACATTTTGTTATCTAAATCTAATTATTACTTGAAAAATCTTACTTACTTGTAAAATTCTCTTAAGTATATCATGTATTTTATACTAAGTTAATGTCAGATGCTACACATAATTTGTGATTCATACGAGAAATAATAGAAATTCATTGGTCAGCAGAAAGAATTCTCATTACTATTCATGATTCATGGTCTGCTATCTGTATAATGTAACTCTGTATGCGAATTGATCGATTCATATCTCTTTAATTATCTCGAGAAATCATTTCATTGACAAATATTATGAGAGACTGAATGACGACTTATGAAAATTTGACAAGACCAAATTATAACTTGAGATTTTCATAAGAATATCGTCATGAATTATTATAAATTCCACATCTAAATTTGATTTAGATTTTTTACATTCACTCAATTTGATTATTGTTTCAAATTTTATTCTTTTGTATATAAACTATGTGTAACACATTTTCTTCTTTCATAAGCCTCTTTTTTTGACAAAATATTAAATGTTTATACATGTTTACTATAACTAATTTCATTTCAGAAAGTGATTAATAATTGTAGATATATATATGTACACAGGTATGCAATGTACACACTTGTGAATGGTTTACAGAAAAACATTGTTTTAAGTGATTCTAAGCAGCGTCTATATATTTTTGTATTGGTCAGTATATCTCTTTTAATCATCCTATAGGAATTCGTCTGGTTCCCGTGGAGCATCAAGATCTCGATAATGTATGACTGGTCGAAAATCGCCACTGCAATATTAAATATTAGAAAAAAATGATAAAAATCGATATTATTGCATATATACAACATATATATATACATATATATATACAAAACTAATATACAAAATAAATATAATAATAAAATATATAAATAAAACAATTCTTAAAAAGTATATGTAAATTTGTTTTTAATTTTATTATACTGTATGCGTGTATTTATATGTATGGAAGATGTATGTACATAAAAATTAAAATTTTCTTATATGTGGCAGCTATACAATAAAGTTGTTTGAAAAATTGCATGTATTATTAAAAATAATGATTAAAAATTCTATTTTTTTCCTTCTTTATGCTACACATAATGTTATAATAAACTGACATATAACATCAAAATTTTCCATGACATAAGACCAACCGGACATAGGGTTTAAACGGAAATGGGACAAAATAAAATAACAAATCGTTAGAGTAACACACAGATAGGTTTATTTGTTATTCATATTATAAATTTGCAGCATCAATAGATCCTTGCATTAATTTTAAATGGGACTGTATAAAAGTTTATACTTATAATTTTAAAACTATAATAAAAAAATAAAGTAAAATTTTTTCTGTACATACAGGATGATTTTTTGTTACATATTAATCAAGAAATATTATAGGACTCAAAATATCATAGGTCATTTATATATATATTTTTTATTTATTTAGTTGTAAGTAAAAAAACGCATCAGAGATGCATGTGTTTTCTATAATAAATAAATAAAAAAATAGTTCCTAATCATACATTTTCTTTATTTTGGGTTTTATATTTATTTCTGAAAATTTATATTTAATTAAAAACGCATCCTATTAAATATATGTATATATTGGACATATTAGTATGTATATATTGGATATATAGACATGCACAAGTAGATTTCTTTTTCCGTTTGTTTCTAAGTATATAATACCGGATCTTGATGCGCATTAAATAAATTTGATTTATATTATAAATAACATTTAAAAAATTGTGCTAATTTTAGTATAATTTTTCGATTGTATTTTATTTCTTTTTTTTTAAACGGTGTGTTACCTAATAGAGATGATACTAGCATTTTTATAATTAGCTTAATCTCGTGGTGAAATTATTTGCGAGATTTCGACAAAACTTAAAACAAATCCATGTCTGGCTGGTCCAAGTCATTATAACTAATAATTGGTCTTGATGTAGAATCCGGAGCGGGCCTGTAAAACATTGTATTACCATGTTCAATATATCAAACGGCCAAGGTAATATTACCGAATCTTGAATCTTGTTTCAATTCAACTTACATCAACATAACTTACATCAAAGAAAATTGAATGTTAATCGTGTAATCTTTCTATAAATCAACCATACGATTATCTCAAAGTACATAAGTACTGTATTTAAGTACTGTCAAAGTACTGTAGATTTTATTAATTGCATTAAAACATAAAAAAGTTTTCTTACCGTCCACGATTAAATCCGCCACGATTAGAACGTGGAGCACTAAATCCAAATCCGCCACCATAACCAGAACCAAAATTGCTTCTGTTACCGCCAAATCCACTACTGTAACTTCCGAATCTAGAAATATTTGTGGATGTTTGCGTTGAGTACCTTAATGACGTTATTTCATGTTATTTCAATGTTATCGTTGATAGTATTTCACAAAATGTAGATAAAATCGCATTTTTATACTATATATACTACATAAGCATGCACGCACGCACACACACATCATAATAATAGCATTTATTTCGTAAGTATTTTTAATTATCAGTAACTCTCTTGTACTTACGAACTGCAACCATATGGCGCAAAATTGTCCCGTGATCCTTCTCTTAATGGAGCTTTGTTGCCAGGATGCTCAGGAAGCTGAGGTCTTTTTGGATCTTTTAAATAATTGTTGAAGTACTCAGCTTCCGCTTTTACTTCGGCAACTTTCTCAGAATGCTTATTGAAGATATGTTTACGGATAAAATCAGGTCCTTTAAATTTTTTTCCGCTAAGAGGACACAGCCATTTGTCTTTCGATAATTCTTGGGTGTTGGCTTGAACAAACTTCTCGACTTCACTGTTTATATATTAAGGAAATATTGTTTAAATCACGAAAAGTATAAATCTGAGAAAATGATGATTAATTTAAATCAGTATTCAAGACGTGTGATTCTGAATATTGGCTTAATGTGTATCAGCATTTGTCCCCCCTAGTGTCTTTCTTTTTCTTATGAAAAAAGAAAAGTGATATATGCATCAATGCCGATATATGTAAAATTAAAACTTACAATTTTGGACAGCATTGGTCATTTTTTAGATTCATGCTTTCTATTGTATTATGTTTAAATATAATAATAATAATTAAAAGCACATAGAAGAAAAGGATACGCTTCAGCATTTTTCGCGCCTAGTTTCTCGAAATCTTCATTGGATAAAGTAACAATTGGTTGCAGAAAAGCAGACATTTTGCTTTCAAAGTTGCGACAATATTCCGATAATTCTGAACTTGAGACTTTGGCAGTGGGTGGACATCCTCTCACATGCATTATTCCGCATCTATTTGGCATCTCGTCCTCATTTGGATACTCGCAGTGATTGTAATAATCAACGGAATGAACAATCCGCAAGTATAGCACTAATCTGTCTAATACCTGCGAGAATGATAATATATATTTTATTGATAAATATAAAATATGATATATTACGTACTTCATCAAATTATTATTTATGCTTGATTTTCCATTATATTATTTAAGTTTATTTAATTTACCTTGATTAAAACTGGATCTCTTTCGATTGAACTATCTCCATCGCCACCTAATTGACCTTCTTCTTGTTCACCTGACATACCTAATAATTCTTCTTCTTCAGCTGAAGCTTCTTCTATCAAGTAGTCTGTTATGTTTTTCAATACTGGATTTTTAGATGATAATCCGAAAGCCTAAAATGCCATGCAAAATTTCATACAATTGTGGGTCAAGATTTCGTTTCTATCAATAATATTGTATATATAAATGCAAATTTTACTTACAGCTTGCTCAACCTCATTGCTACTTTGAGTGGTCTTATTTTCTTTGTCGTCTTCCTGTTTTATTGTGTTTTCATCTTTCTTTTCTTCCCTCCATAATCCCACTTTATTATCCAAATTGTGAACAATTTTGGCACTAAGTTTAATATCATGTCTGACTATTTGCTTATGAGATGTTAAACCATTCACTGATCGAATACGTCTTGATAGATCTCTGTTTACTATTGCACCAAGCTCACAATCACGTAGCTATATGAGAGATGTAGCAATTAAAAATATTCATTTCTTTTTTTTTTTTAATAACAAATGCACGTACGAATGAACTTACTCGAATATTATTTAAACTCCAGCAGATTTCTTTGATGTTCACTTGACGTTCGAACGAAACCCAACCACGACGGAACCATCGTCTTTCCGGCTGTGGATCTGCTATAGCCACACGTAAGAATCCAGGAAATCGCTTGCACATCTATTCGTTAAACATAATTATGTAATTATATTATGTTATAAATGTCAGTAATCATCATTAATATTCAAATCAAAAAAATAGTTTAAAATAAAAATGTAAATTATTTAAACATTGACAAAAACTTTTACAAGATTTATTATCTAAGAAGATTTCAACTAACAGCTTCGACTTCTGCCTTAGTAATGGTCGGTGCCAAGTTACGAAGAAAGATACTACTAGTTTTATGCAAAGCTCTAGGTTCCTTCTCTTTGTCTTCACTAGCCAAATCGATTACTGCTTCTGGTTCAATTGTAGACTTTTTATTATTTTTTGCTTCCACTTCTGTTTTAACTTCCTGTTTCTCTATTTTAACGTCTTTTTCATCGGCATCTTCATTACTAACTTCTATTTTCTCATTGGCAGCTGAAATTGATTTACAAAAAACAAATATGAATATTATTCTAATGACTGATCACTGAAGAGGACCGACAGAGATCGAAATGTTTGTTTGGTTATATTATTTGAATTACATGATTGTTTAAATTAGCGCACATTAATTAACCAAGTTCTGATAGTCCCTCACGATCTATTTGAATTGTTGTTCATTATAGCTTATTTTAATACATTATTAAATTACAAATACGAATATTATTCTGATGATAATTCAACATTTTCACAAAGCATACAGATTTAATTATACTTACGCATTTCTACTTTCGATGTATCCAATTTATTACTGTCACTACCAGAGGAACTACTACTGTTGCTGCTACTGCTACTACTATTGCTGTCAGTACGTTTACGCTTTCTTGATTTCTCCGATTTTTCCGCTGTAACAAAATAACTTATAACGTATGCGAATGAAAAATCTCTATATAAGATAAATATTTTACATACGAGGTTTATCATTATCAGCAGTTTCTTCTAAATTTTTATTTTCTTCATCTTCATTTTCCTTGATTTTGTTAGAGTCAGATATTGCATTTTCATTTTTTACTGTGTCTTCAACTTCCATATTAGCATTTTGATCATTCTTCGGATCTTTCTCGTCATGTTGTGAGTCATCCACCTTATTTTCTTCGCTAAAAATAAAGTTATTAATAGCATTAATGTTATTAATACATTATTTCTTCATATTTCATATATCTTTTTCAAAATATCATAAAATACCTATTTTCAGATTTCTTTTCTATAGAAGATTTTCTCTTGTAATCTTCCTTTTCTTTCAGAATGTCTTTATTTATAGACTTAAATGGTTTCACATTTAAAATCTGTAAATCTTCCTCTGTTCCTCCCTCTAGTTTAATAACCACTGCATCTAAAAGGTGTAGCAGTGAATCTGCTTGATCAGCATCAACAGACACCTTTTCTATGTCTCCTGACTTTAGCATCTCCAGAAAAATTTCCACGCGTTTCTAAAGTATAAAATTTAAGATTTCTGTCAGCTGGACAGCAAATATTAATTAATGACAGAATGAGAAAATAAGTTATACATTTTGATGTAATTACCTTAAGCGCTGATACTTGCTCTTCTTTTCTTTTTACTGATTCTTCAGGATGATATTTTATTTTGAACCTGGCGATCAATAGAAAAAAATGCGATAAATGGATGTTCACAAAATAATTTATATACATATAATAATATTAAACAAGTCCAGAATAGAAACATACGTATTAGAGATGCAGCTAATTCTGTAATTTAAGAAAGGCAACGCGGATAAAAACATAGATCTTTTTATGATACACGCAGATATGAGGTATGTAAAACATCATAAAATAATTTTTTAATGCGACACGGAAAATTAAAAAAAGTAGATATAATGTTTCACTTCCTCATATTATGCATGCGCATGCATATATCCATAAAGTAAAATTTTAAAGTATTATATCATATGAATCATAATCCTTCCCTCATGTTTTTCCTGTAGTAACTTAAATGATATATAAAATTTATATACAGCAAAACGCGTGTAAAACAAAGTATCCACGTGAAAAATGAAACATTAGTAAGTTTTAAAATTATATTCTATATCAATTAGATCGTCATAAATACAAAATTTTTTGAGTTGTATGAATTTTAATTAACTGTGAACCATCGTTTTGTGACTTACAAATCCACATTCATAATGCTGGAAAATATATCTCAAATATTTTGAGTGCCATGTAGCGCGATCGCGCTGTTCATTTTTCATGTCAAAAAGTGCTAATAAAAGCCACAGTAAGTTTGATAGTATGCTTAGTTGTCATAATTCTTAGAACTTGATTACGTTTTACAATCGAAGTGTTTTCTTTCCATTTATTAAAATTAGTTAAAGAACTATATTAGATAATTTTATTTTTATTTATTATGACATTTATTATGGTACTTTTTAATATGTAACAGAAGACGCGCGAACGTGCTCCTTGGCATTTTTCGCACAAGTTTTTACGAATACCTTTGACACTCAAATGGTTAAATATGGTCGGAAATATCAACTCAGAGTGGAGTCTCACCTGTAGTCATATTTCTACTCGCATTCAGTTTTCTCGTCGACACAGTCTTATCGACAAAGACAGTATATTCTCGAATATAAAAATAAATAACGGGTTTAGAACGCGGCCTACGCGAGCAATATTTGGGCTTTGCGCGCCCAGCTCGCAATCTATTTAGCTACCTAACAGGCACCTTGTGTCTTCAGCGATGCGCGAAACGCGAAATTCATAAAATATCGTACGAGAAAATAAACGAGTAAGATGACCCTTGCAAGGTATAAGACGATGGCGGCGATTTGCTGTAGGGATAGACAAAGCTGGTCATATTGTTTAAAATTAGCTACAATATATATCTGCAATTTATCAGAAATTATAAATCATTTTCCATTTCTTCCAGGCATGTAACCATATATGTACATGCATGGACAGAGTTCCTCGCGACTGATTTCCTACAGTGGCATTACTCAAAAGTATTCATTGCTTATATAAATTTAATAATTTGAAAAGTAGCATTTCAGCCACTGTAAAAATAAATTCGTTTGTTATTTATTAAAAACGCCATAATAAAATCGTTTAATCCTAAACAATGTAACCCTAAAAATGTACATGTAAAAACAAAGAATATAAGAATTAATATACCATTCTTCGTCTTTATGGGCGACAAAGAATTCATTGAGCTGTTGCCTCCTAAATTCCAATTTGTACTCGTTGTAGCGTTTAATTGCTTCTTCGTCAGTAATAGTATCTTCTTGAGTACCAAGGAATGCTTTGAATGACATCATGGGTGGTTGGGTTTCAATATTTGAATTACTAAAATTGCCTGCAACTTCTCGACTGAAAACAATTACATCAAAAATATAATATATATGTATTATTATATACTTCAATCACAATATAAATATTAAGGAATCTATAATACAATAATCCATCGTACAATATTTTTATTACACACACATACACACACACACACACATACACACACACACACACACACACACGCACGCACGCACGCACACGCACGCGCGCGCGCGCACACACGCACACGCACACACACACACACACACACACACACACACACACACACACACACACACACACACACAGAGATATTATATAGATCGCGAGTTTCAATGCAAACATTTGTTTATGCATTAATATCTTTGTCATTGAATGAATATATATATTTCTTATCTTCTATA
>Ga0157364_1000603_pt1 | contig 25917 bp, 20 predicted proteins | sample AttsexASBM2_FD_111476 | JGI IMG/M metagenome (GOLD analysis project Ga0157364, IMG submission 111476) | Fungus gardens microbial communities from leaf cutter ant in Ribeirão Preto, State of São Paulo, Brazil - Atta sexdens ASBM2 | ecosystem: Host-associated > Fungi > Mycelium > Unclassified ... | reverse complement strand
AGCGTTTATTCACTATGGCAACGACGATAGTAAAGTTTCTCACTTCTGACTGTGCAGCATTTGCAGTATTCTTCATTCTTCAAAAACAATTCAATCTAGTGGAGAACTGAAGAACAATTATTTACAGTAACGATTTCTCCAATCAGCGATTGTAAATAAAACCGTGACAATCTTTTCAAGTTTTAGAGAAATGAAATAAAATATTGTTTGAATAAAACATGGAAGTAATAAAGTGTGAAGTATAATATTATTATTCCTGAATAAGGAATAAAAGGTTATTAAGCATTCTGATATAATTCTGATTATTTCTAAAGAATTAATCGATTCAAAAAAATTAATCGAATAAAAATTTATATTAATTAATGTAGAAGATTTGAAATAGCATTTTTCGATAATATATACATATGGATGTGGAGGAAAATATTTATGAGAAAGATGAAGAGAAGGAAGAAGATGAACAAGAAAGTTTAAGGGACAAAGATGATCGTGGTAGATTGTCTATTTTGTACATGGATTATCGGTATGTATAATTAATACAATCTTTGAATTATCTATAAATAAAATAATATTGTCTATATTATTATTTGTGTGAAATTTGGATTAGTTCTTGAATTTATTAAATAGTGTTGTTTTATAAAAACAGAATAAAATGGATTTGCGATCGAGTTTTAAAATTTCTTGGGCTGATGGATCAGGAATATCTTTTCTACAAACTAATTAACGTAATTACTTGAATCACTGTGTAATCTTTCTTGATTCAAAATTAATTAAAATTAATATTTATGTTTAATATCTATGTTTAGGCAAATAATCGATATTTTGAGGACAAGCTGCTCAACTTTCTCATGTTAGACTTGTACGAAGTGACAGATCTAGAAAAGAAGTTGATTTTCTTCTATAAAACTTATGTTAGTGAAGTATTTCAAGAAGAGGTTTCAGTATGGGAGGAAAGTAAGATAAAATATATTTTGTAAAGAGAGGGAAAATTTCGAAATTATCAAATGTTCTTTTGGCAATAGATTTCATAATTCTAAAATTACACATATATGAAAAATTATACTTTGCATATTATATTTCTTAGCTAAACAAATTTAAATATTACATTAACGTAAATAATACTATGAACACTTAGCAACAAATTAATAAGCAATAAAGTGATTTGTGTTATTGTGCTTAATAATAAGTAAGCGAATTTTATATAAAAATTATAAATTGTTTTATGCATAAATGCATCTTGTACAACTCGCATAATGAAAGCACGAAATATCTTACTGTATTGTTTTTTCTTGTTTAAAAATAAACAATTTTTATCTCACTTTTTTTATTTTTACATAAATTATTTTTACATAAATTTTAAAATACAAAGTAATTTTATATAAAAGTATAAAATTTTTAAGATATAAATAATTTTAAAATTAATAGGTATATTTTTCACGATATATTTTATAAACTTTTTACAATTAAATAAAAAGTAATAATCTTGCATATAACATTTTTAATATTAGGAAAAGTGGAGAAACGCAAGAAAAAAGATAAAAGAAAGAAGGGCAAGAGAGGTAAAACTAAAGTCAACAAAACGGATAGTTCAGTTGCTAGTACGACAATGAGCACTAGCACGCATATTTCCAGTATACCAGAATCCAGCGAAGAGGAAGAAGAGGAAGATAGAAAACAGAATGACGATCTTAGAAAAAAGGGAGATTTAAAAAGCGTTTCTATTGGTTAGTTCCATTGATTCTGATTCCATTGGATTTTATTGGTTTTGAATATATATAAGATTAAGCATTTAAAGTGTTACAAGGTATTGTTGAAAGTATGCGTTAAATCAAAAATACATTCAGATAAAAGTTGTATGACCTGATGGGGCCATATAAATAATGATAAAATCAATTTAAAAAAAAAATTAATTTACCGTGATTATATAAAAATAATAATCATTTTTTAAAAATGAAATTATATGATTTCTTTACATAATATGATTCTTCTAATTATTTTGCATATAAAGTATTAGAGTTATTTTAAAAAATTAATTGTCACCCATATAATTCTTAATAGAGTACCTTGTCATACAATCTCCTTTCAACTGAGCAAAAAATAAAAAATAAAAAATTGAAGGACAATATCACACGGTATTCCCAAGCGGTCACCCTCATCTAAGAATCCATACTCAACATTGCTTGACTTCAGTAATCAGACGAGAATTAGTATTTTGAACGTGATTTGAATGTTGTCCGATTACCAAAGTTATTTGGAAACGATTTTACTTAATTTTAGTAGCCTATCATTTCTATAATATTATTTCTTTATATAGTAATAATAACACTACAATAAGCAATAATGTTTGCTTACTTAATTTTTATATTAAAAATGTTTACTTCTTTTCGTTATACTTTCAATTTTAAAATAAAAATTTTTTATAAATTTTTTATACCTCAATATATTTTTTGATATCTCTGTCTTACTACTTTACTTTTATATGCAGAATAGTTAGAAGAATCATATTATATGGAAGAAATCACACGATTAAAAAAATAATTTTTATGTGGCTATAAAAAATCTATTTTTCCAAAAATTGATTTTATTATTTATTATTTATGCCTTATAATTTGTTCATACAACTTTTATGTAAGCATATTTTTTATTTAATTCATACTTTCAGATAATAACCTTACACAATGCTTTAAATACTTTATATAATAGCATATAGTAATTAATTAATTTCTTTAGACACTTCTGTTAGTACACCACCGCCTGGAGAAGAAGATAAATACGTTTTAATTAAGGTAATTCCCTAAATAACAAATTACCATGTTTACACATTAATATCATTTATTATTAAATGATATTGTTTTAAATAATTAATTCTGTAACATGATCAAAAAATCAAACTAATTAGTAAAGATGGGATAATATGATCAAAAATAAATCTTGGTGTCTATTAATATCCATATGTAAATTTTAAATACTTCTTTTAGTTATATAAGCTGAAGCTGAAATAATAATATTACAAATTAAATTAATCGTCATAATAATAATGATGCGCTAATATTAGTATCGTTAAATGCTACCATAATCAAATTTTTGCTAAGAAAAGAAAGAGAGATTCAATAACGAGCGATTGTGAACTTTAGCTTTTTTTTTCACTATCGGTAATTAATCTTTTAACTATTTCTTTCTTCTTTTATCTAGTTTTTTTAGGAGACAATGTAATAATTGATTTAAACCGCAGTTAAGCGTATTGGTATCGGTATTGTAACCGATCAAATTTCATGACAATTACAGAAAATGGTAGAGAAAGTCCGTCAGGTACCAATGCTTCACATGATATGCGGCCAAATAGATGATAGTAGAACCGACCTGGAGGACATCACGTTCTTCTATTTTATGCGCACCAGCGACGAAAGTATACCTTACTTCGATTCTTATGAAGAGTGTCTTAATGAGATCACAAATTATGTGGTGGTCGGCTCGCTTGACAGGAAATTCTTGTCCTCTTTGAATAGAATACTAATCAACGTAAGCATTTTTATTTTATTTTGGTATAGTGTTTCATTTTCAAGATATAGCAATTTGAAAATAGCTTCCATGTACTGTGATCATACTCGCGAGTGACGATACTTCGTCGTGTTTTCGTCTAACTTTTATTCGGCTCGCAATATTACCTCGATTCTCAAATTATCAGTTGTCATTTATTTCAACATCTTATCGCAACATTCTTTGGAATTCTAATTAGGTGCCACGAGTGAGCGTGCCACTCTTCCGTATTTTACTCAATTTCAACAATTATTCTCTATTGCGAAACGGACGAAATCCATCTGCTCAACCACGAAATTGGCAGAGAAAAGTCGAAAGACGAAAGAGAGAAGACTGTAAGAATCACACGTGAATTAATAATAAGAAGAACAAACATATATATTTATCATCTCAGTTGTACATTAGAAAAACGATCATAATGAATACAAAATTCTGGCCATGTGTCTATCACAGCTGCAACGTGTCAACGAAAAACGTCACGTCACAGTACATGGAAAAGCATTTTATTATTCTATTTTAATATTTCATTATATGAAGAGATAAAGTACATGATATGAAAAGAAGAAGATGCTTTAGTACTTACATAATATTACAAAAATTTGTTGTATTTCAATGTCATAATTTTAGGAAAAATATATTGCAATATGTTAAAATATTTAAAGTAAGTCAAAATAATTAAATAATATATTTAAAAAACGCTAGGTATTTAAACCATTGGTGGAAAATCAATTCAGAGCGCCGGATATTCGCGAGCAAACAAAATATGTAGACGATGGAAAACGGAAGAACATAGATGTAGAAATGGTAAGTGTCAAGAAAGTAATATTTATGCTAGCAAGAGTTTTAACCCTTGAAAACCGGATCTTCCTATTGGAAGATCATGCTTTTTAAAGATTTTTGGGGTCATTGAATTCTATTCTGATCTCAGAATTCTTAAATTCAAATTTCAAAAAAGTAATTTGATTATCGTGATACTCGGTTTTAGAAGTTCTTGGTATCTCTAAGTTTAAATATGTAACCTGAAAATATCGAATTTCATTATCAGAATAGTAATCTCTATGAAGGAGGATCTAAAGTTTATAATCAAAGTTTAAGAGTCAGCTAGAAAATCAGAAATATGTATTAACTATGTTATTAAATATGTTATTAACTGTTTGTTAAAAATGTTATTAATTACGTAGACAATCAAATAAAGTGGAAACTTGATTATTTTTTCTTAAAATTTTCACTGCACCTATATAAATATTAAAAACGTTTTACATTTCTTTTAATATTTAGAAATGTTTTCTCTTTTAAATCTGACCATCAATTTTCAATTTTGGACTCAGCAAAAAAATTAGAAAAAAATTACTAAATTTAGGTAGATCATAAAAGGATAATTCAATTACCTTACATAAAATATTATTTATTTTAAAATAATAAAGAATCCTTAACTGTAATTTAGCACAATATCTTTTATAATATTTTTAATTTCTTCTATATAAATAGAGTTGCTTCTTTTTTCTTTTGCATATCACACATTAATTCAGATCAATAATGAAAATTAAAACGCTATTAATGGTAAATGATTTCAAGATTTTTGTCCTTGATTAAAGAAATCAATGTTGAAAAAATCATCCAATTTCGTGACAGCGTCAAATATAATATCCCGCCAGAATTTAGACACAAACAGAAAGGCAGATGACGAAGAGAACACCACAATCTCTATGGCAACGTTGCAGGACGAAGTTTTAAAGAGTAGGAAGCAAAAGTCAAATTTGAAAGGGCTCAATGAAAAATCCGAACAGTCCATTTTGGAGTCCAGCAAATCAGATTCGAAGGAAATAAAGAAACAGCCAGTGACCGAACAGCTCAAAAGAGACATTTTAGATTATCTTGAGAATTTAATTGAGAAAACGCAATGGTTAGCTCTATTTTATATCAAAGATTGATAGATTTTTTATTACTAGATTTTCTCCTTTTATATTGATAGCTTCGTGATTTTTATTTTGGTAACAGGACGTTGGAACATATCGAAGGCGATATCTTGCTGACGATGCCGAAGATTTCAGAGCTAAACGATCCTACGATAACAGATGATATGTTAGTGAAGAATAAGGATATTGTTGAGCAAATGGAAGAAATAGTTATGTCATGGGAGAAACATATCCAGAAGGCAAATAATTTAGTATCTCTTTCGTATTTCTTTTTTGTATACTTTTTGTCTAATTTATCTACCGTTTTGGATTACATTGATATATCCATGTGTGATAATTAAAATAATTTGTCTGTAAATAATAAAAGTTAAATCTTACTAATAGCACGTATTAAAACATTTTATTTTATTATCGTTTAGATAATGGAATCATACAAGAGCAAGGTACTTCAGGAAAAGGGACCAATAGCGGTACATCAATATTGGCAGAACTTCGAAACTGGATTAACGATGTTGGTTGAACAGTTAAAAATGCCCTTCGTTAAAAGAATCCTTGCTCTTCTGGAACAAGCAGTTTCGCCGATCGCCTCCAGCTTTCACAACTTTCAGACCGAACTCTGGAAGCATTGTGTTGAAGTTAGGAACAACAATAAGTTTATTCAAACGCTGTTAAGGTATTTTAAGGTAAAGATTTTAAGAATTATTTAATTTAAACCTAAACATATCCCATATTTCAGGTTATTCAAAATATATTCTAGATATATTCAGGTTCATCCTGAGCACGTCTTGTATTATTAGAGGATTTAATATATTGCATATGCGTGCGCAATTCATTATTTAACTTCACAAAATTTTGAGGAACATTCTACGAATGTTTTTTTATTATAAATACAAATTTTTAAATAAAATATTCAGTATATTTATAGAATATTTTATTGAAATATTTCAAAATTGAGAATATTTATATTTTATTAGAGGAGAATTTTCATAGAATGTTTTATGCTATTTGAAAATTCAAAGATTTACTGATAAAATTTTTGAATTCCCTAAATGAATTTTTCTAAATATTAAAACAGTAATAAAATGCACTAAATCTATTTTTTGCTAAAGCAAAGTCAATTCTAAACTAATTAAAAAATATAGAATTTGTACAAATATTTTAATAATACTGTTCCATTATTTATTAACATCGCAGTTGATTACCGAATCGGATTCGTTTGAATCTATATCGGAGTGCATCCCCTTGTTGATGGAAGGATTGCGAATGTTATGGATATTATCAAGTTATTATTGCCATGAAGAAAAAATAATGCTATTAATGGACCGGATATCATGGCAGCTCTGCGAAAATGTCAAACAGAATTTAGCGATCATTCGACTATTTAAAAAGCCTCTGGAAGAAATTCTGGAAAAGACGAGTATGGCCAGTGTGATGCTGAAACAATGGAAGCGATTGTACCTGAAGGTCAGATTGGACATCGAACTGTCAGGAAAAGGAGCTCGCTGGGAATTTGATCAGAAGCGTCTCTTCCAGGACACTGAGTACATCGCTGAGGTGTGCAGCGACCTTCACAAGATCGCCAGTGTTCTGCAAGACTTCTATAATATTTTTGGGCCCGATTTGAAGTCTATCATAAATGATCCGGCGCAGATTGACGCTGTGGTGAAACGAGTGGACGCACTAATAATACCGATCGAAGAAGTTGATTTTGACATCTTCGATGTATTCAACAAGGAGAATTGGGAAGCGTTGAACGCGTGGTTTTACGAAGAAGTAATATTTTTGGAAGATCAGGCAAAATTCTACATCGATGAGTGTTTCATGGTGTTGATCAGCGCCGAGAATTCACTGGAGATGTTGCTCAAGTTCAAGAATATAAAGACCCGTGCCGCTATTCAACACCAGTTGTTCCGGAAATTTAATGTTATTATGCAACAGTTTAGCAAAGAGATTAGTGTCGTAGAGAGCATATATAATCATGGCAAACGGCAGCCGCCGTTATTGATGTATCATCCGCCGATGGCGGGAGCGATCTTTTGGGTGAAGCAATTGTTCCACAGATTACGCAGGCCAGTTTTGATTTTCCAGGAAGTGCACGAACTGAAGCACAGTGAGCTGAAATTGCTTGCGTTCAGCCAGTATTTCGATCTTGCGAAGCAGCTGAAGAATTTCGAAGGAGTGACATTTAACGCATGGCTAGATAAGGCACTGCTGATGGTGACTACTACCTTGAAAAAGAGCGTGCTGAGGATAGTACGAGTTGAACGGGAGTATCCAGCCACCTTAACCTTCCCGGACGAAGAGCGAGCCACGAAAAATCTGATTCATGTAGAAAAAACGAAGGTCAAGAATGTGGGTTCTATCTTATCTCCATATAGCTCCCTACCGAAGATAGATGGTGTGATATCGAAAGCCAGCGCAGAGATCATAAGTACCACGGGTTCTAGAATGGAGCAAGCACTTCCGGAAGTGAAAGTCGATACCAGAGGATCCTTGAAAGACGGTAAAACTTCATCCGTGTCCTTCGATAAATACGACTTCGTTCGCGCGAAGATCACTTGGCCAGAATTTATGAGTGGCGCCATTTTGATAGAGTGTCAGCTACGCTTTCAGATTAATTTCGATTGGGAGATATTCGAGATCATCAGAGAGGCAGAATTAATGGAGCAGTTGGGTTTCGAATTGCCTGCAACTATCAGAGACATTGGTATTCAGAAGAATCGACTACGAGCGGATATCGAAGTCACCACGAAAATGATCGATCAGTACAATAACATCCTAGATATGCTGGACAGAGCGGACATACAATTATTAAAGCAGATTCTACAAGATGTTGAGAAAAACATTCAACCTGGAGTGACGCGGTTCAATTGGAATTCCTTGACTATCTCAGATTATGCGGCCGCCTGTTACAGAATACTGAAGAACTTAAACTCTGTTATCGAGCAAGTTAATCAGATAAAGAAAGAGCTTGATAATCGAATAGAATCTGAATTACAATCGTACCATCTGTTTTCCATGAAGAAAGAAGTCGCTGAATCAGAGGATCTCTTGTCATGCAAGGTTATTTAAATTTTTTTTTCATAATATAATTGAGAATTACACAGATATTTTGTATTTGTGTTAATTTAACAATGATTTTGTTATTTAAACATTTTACGATAATATTTTTGAAATATCTACGGGTTTTATTAAATTACCCACACGCTCAGTTCATTTCAGTAATATTGCAGCAACGTTCCAATGTTGTTGCAAACTTTTATGCTGTATGAATAATATTCAACATTTTTTACAATTAGTATTAAATAATACAATTTTTTATGAGTAAGTACAGTTTTTTACAATTAACAATAACGTATCTGAAAGTGTAAATTCAGTTTATAAGATATTTAGAAAAATGTTAATTTTTATGAATAATGTATATTTGATTGTAAACATTTTTTTATTGTAAATATTATTTAACAAAATGGAATTGTCTTATTGTTAAATAAGATAATAAGATATATCTAATTTCATCTTTATAGAGTTATTTTATGGAAATAAAAAATCGACGATCTGAATTGGTATCGTCGATGTTAAAGGCTTATCAGTCGATTAGTCCGATGCTTGTGAAACTAGAAAGTTTAGTATTGGGTACTTCTACTGGGACAAGTCCAGCTATGCAGCTCTTGTACAAAAAATATGAAAAGAAAATCTTTGCTGCCTTTATAATGTATATCTCTTTTAAAAATGATAATTACATTACAAAATAAATTTTTTATATTATAAAATCGTCGTTTGATTCACTTTCTAGATGTATGGTCAGAAACATGGAAGTTCTGAACAAAATGTTGAATAACACTAAGCCAATCTTCCAAGTAGACGCATTATTAATAACATCCGAAGTAATATTACGTCCATCGCCCAACGAAATCTTTAGTACCATTTGCTACGATGTACGAGATTTACTCGAAAGGCTCAAAGAATTCTCCAGATGGATGAATGGAACTTGCTTACAGTGCAAACCGCAAACAAAGGAGCACTCACAGGATTTAGTCACTTTCAGCTTCTTCGAAGACGTGATGAGCATTCGAGTTGAGTAAAGCCCTGATAAAAATTTTTCTTAGAATTGTTTAGAATTTTTCAGAATTTCTATTGATATAAGACTATATATTATAAGACTATAAGAAATGTAAATTTAGCTTTAGTCGCGTAATTCGATCAAGAAAATTGTAAGAAAATTTTTAAAAAATTTTGTAAATAAAACTCTGTTCTTTTTTATACAAAAAAAAGTATTACAATTTTTAAGAAAATTTTTATCAAAGCACAGATTATTTAATATAATTTTAAAGAACATAACAATATGATCTTTACAAAACTGTAAAAATCTTTTAAAAATAGCTAAAACATAAAAGTTTTTAAGCTTTAAAATACGTTTTTTATTTTTTTTATCTGTGATGATTTTTTACCAAGAGTTTCGACGATCTAAAAATTGCACAATTTTGAGTATTTTAAAAGTGTTTCCTATTTTATTGAGTAGTATAAATAAATGATAAATTCCTGAAAACATTATAAGATTTTATGAGAATTTTTTTCACTAAAGAGTTCATCGATTATTATGTTAAATTTTACGATAATTTAATAATTAATAATAAATATGTTTAAAAAAATTTATTAGCATTACGCAATGTGATTTAAGATTTAAAATTACTGCAGATAGTTAACGAACTTGTAAAAATGGTTCACGACACAGCGTATAGAATTTCGGCTGATTGCTGGCGATACCTATATAGATGGAAGAAATACAGCAACTTGTGGTCATTTGATAAAAATCTGGCTTGTGAAAAATTTGCAGCGACAAAACCTACGGTTATACAATACTATGAAAAGTTCTCGTTTTATGAAGGCATTCTGGAGGAACTTGAAGACATGTCATCGTATTTTGACATAAACAGTATACGGTAAATATAAAATGTAATGTGTTAACAAGAAGAATAATGATAAAAGTTCATTATATCCAAGAATTAACTTTTCATTTTTTAATTCTATTATATTCCGATTTACTCTTCTTTTTTTCCAAAGGCTCAACCTGAAACCGCTTTTATCAGGCATCGAGCAACAAGCGAAGGAATGGAAACAGGTTTTAGGGAATTATCTTCTGTCTGATACCATATTGGCTATGGGCCAACTTAAAACTCAAATCGATACCTTTCGCGGCGAGATCGAGCTGGTAGTCTCGGAATTGGATAGCTTTGTGTCAATCATGCATGCGATCACCGATGTGAAAAGTATGACGATACAAGCCGAAGTGCGATTTCTCTGCTATCAAGAGTGCTTTCAAACTATGCGCACCCATGGGATCGTTTTTTCCTCATCGGATGAAGCGATGGCGTATGAATTGCAACAAGATTGGGAATCGTTGTATCTCGAAGCGCTCTACAGAGCTGCGACTTTAGAAGGCACGAGTGACAAATTTTCCGAGCTTACTGAAGAAGAAATCCAGCAATTCTTGGTTGACACCACAGAGTTCGCTGAAAATTTTGAGACATTTGGTCCCGGAAGTATCGGAGACGACCTGGAATTAGGACTAAAAAAAATGAGTGTATGTAAAATTTAAAAGAGATAATTAAAAATACGATTATATCTTTTTAAAAACATTCTTCTAAAAAAAACATTAAAGATATTTATTTAAAAAGTTAAAATTATTTATAAATAATACAATTATATATATTCTCAATTATTATATTCTTAAAAACATTTTTCTAAAATACATTTCGAGTTTTGATTAATTTTTCTAAATTTTTTTGAATAATATCACATCTTTAATAAGAACAAAGAAGTTAAAAGATTTCTTTATTCTTCTTCTATTATATAGGAATATGGCAAGCTGATTAATAAATATGAAGAAAAGCGGCTGGATCTGATAAAGTTAGAAAACTTGTTTAACTTACCATCTACCGATTATTCAACTCTCCTCAAGATCAAAACGGAATACGAGGGCATGGAAATGCTGTATAATCTCTACAAGGAACAGAGAAGCGCGCGAGAAGTCTGGGCGAAGACTCTGTGGGTGAACTTGAATCCGCAGCAACTCATCGAGGGTATGGAACATTTTATAAGGAAGTTTCAACAGCTACCGAAAACCATTAAAAATATGAATGTTGGCCACGCATTGAAGACCAACATGAAGAACTTCAAGAACTCGGTGCCGCTCTTCATCGAGCTGAAAAACGAAGCTATGCGCGAAAGACACTGGCAAGAATTGATGAGAAGGACTGGACAGTATTTCGATATGGACCCGGACAGGTGTGCAGATAACGAATAATTAGCGAGTGTTAATTAGACGTACGAATAAACAGATAACTTGATAGATCGTGATTTTAGTTGCGAAAAGAATAATATGTATAATAGCATATAGAAGGAACTATTAGACTTATTTATGATAACTACATTTTTGTATCTATTTTTTATTATATCTGAATATTAATTTTATTATTTATATATATTATTTTTATTTACATGCAATTATATTAACGTGCAATTATATTAACGTGCAATATTTTCACAAAAAAAAAACGATTTGTTGAAGTATCTAAAAATTTAGCTAAATGCAAATCTGAAAGTAATATTGTTGACATCAAAATAAATACGTAAGAACCTCAAGCATAATGAGTGATATTGCAAAAAGTTTTGACATTCTAATAAATAATTTAAACATCTTACATAATTTAATAGTTCAATAAAATTATCTTCAGATCTATATCTGACTAAATTTTTAAATAATTCGACAAAACCATCCTTTTCTTGTGCAAATATAGAATATATATATATATATATATATGCGAACACATTTATATTTTTTAATACTTGCGTGCATAACAAATATTGATGTTGCGAGATGTAAATTTATGTTTTAGAATAATAATTATATCAAATCTGTATATAATTTTTCAGTTAAATTAATAAGTATCTTGCATGTTCTACTTTTTTTTTAATTACACGAGTCTGTTTACAGATCATCGCAAGAGACATAATTTATTATTAATGACCAATATACTCAATCAAGTGCATATATTGTAATTTGATACTTACTTTGTAAAAGTATAATTAGTTACATAGACATTTTATAAGTGATATAAACATGGCACAAAAAAAATCTTTTACCATAGAGGGGTAAGCTTCAAGCCACACAACGTTCGCTTTAAGTACATAAATATGATAGCCTGAATATTGGATCGTTCCAGATTTACTTTAGAGAATATGTTCGCTATGGAACTAGGAAAGCATCAAGATATTGCACAAGATGTTGTAATGTATGCCGTGAAAGAACTTGCGATAGAAAGAGGCATAAAAGAATTAGCAGAAATATGGAAATCCATGGAATTTAATATGGTGAAACATTATAAAGGTATTTAGAAAAACATACATTTATTGTTATTATTGAACAAACAAGTATGCGAGTATATAAGATTTAATATAGAGTATATAAGATTAAATTTGATTAAATTAGTTCATAGGAAGAACGATTTTGCTAAAGTATCTAAAAATTTAATTAAGAACAGATCTATAAATAATTATCATTAAACTAATTATCATTAAATTAATTATGAAATATATAATCCTACGATTGTTGATTACATTTTCCAGGCATAGAAGAGCGCGGCTTTATTCTTGGACCACTTGACGAATTGAATTTGGTACTCGAAGATAACATGTTGACCGTACACAGCATGGCAGCCTCGCAATTCGTCGGGCCGTTTCTCAATGTTGTACAAAAATGGGAACGCACAACGCATACGATCTCCGAAGTTCTGGAAGTGTGGGTGGATCTTCAGCGAAAGTGGCTGTATCTCGAGGGTATTTTTGTGGGTGGCGACATTCGTTTTCAATTGCCGGACGAAACAAAAAGATTTGATGATATCGATCAAGCTTACCGAAAAATCATGGCTGACACGGCGAAGAGGCTCAATGTTTTGGAATGTTGCTTGATTTATGGTATTTGGAAAAGAATTAATTTGTCTCATTATTAAAGTTAATCTAGTTGAAAAAAATTAGTAATATATTTTTAAGAATTTTCATATAATATTTCATATATATTTTAAATAATATGAAGATTTCTAAAAAATATCATATACACCTTCAGACTTTATTCTAGAAATTGGAAAATGAGAAATTTTAGAATATTTCAAAATTCACAAATATATATAAAAATTTCTAGAAAAGATCTAGATTTTTATATTTCTGAAAAGATTATTCCAATTCGTATTAAAAACTAAAAAATTTTACCTGGTCGAGGCAAGCATTTTTTTTTAATCATAAGATTATATAAAAATTTTGAAGAAATATATGAAGAATTTTAGGAAAAATTGTCGTCAAGAAAATTTCAAAAAAATATAAGAAATATACATATAAGAAAACTTATAAGAAATATACATAAAATATAAAATAAATTAGAAAAAATTAAAAAAAAATAATTATTTACTTATTTGTTAATTAGGTCGAAAGAGTGAGTTTGAAACTATGATAGCAGCCCTCGAGAAGTGCCAAAAGTCTTTGAAAGAATATTTGTGTAACAAACGCATTATATTCCCAAGATTCAATTTTATTAGCGATGATGAACTGCTAAACATTCTCGGCAGTGGTACTCCTACTACAATTCAGGAACACGTAGGAAAGATGTTCGATAATCTCGATAAATTCATAATAGTATCAGACACAGATAAACAGATGGCTACGGCTCTCGTATCTTGCGAAAGAGAAGTTATGGATTTCAGAAATCCCGTATCCGTGGAAGATCAGGTCGAAATCTGGATGGGATTGGCTCTTGAAGAAATGAAAAGATCGAATCGATATCTAACAAAGAAAGCGGTCTACAATTACGGCAAGGTTTATATTGAATTATGCGATAATTATTATCGCACGTTACTTCCGTTCATTTGCTCTTCAAAAAAACATTTTTCTAAAACATCTCATATTTTCTCTGTTAACTTTTAATGTATCATTTTAAAGTAATAATTAATTGACAAATTAAAATATTTTTTTTATTTAGAAATTGTATATAATAACTTTCACTATTTTGTACGTAAACGTAGGTGCGAAGACCAATAACTCAGTGGATACTCGAATTTCAAGGAATGATGGTTCTCGTAGCCAATCAGATATGGTGGACCGCAGAAGTCGAGAATGTTTTCGATAAGATATCCCAGGGAAATAAACGCGCTATGAAAGAAGTATGAGAATATATAGAATGCTCGCAAATTGTGAATACAATTTGTGTCATGTTTTGTCATTTGTTATTGAAAATAAAAAAGTATTTCTTTTTTTATGTATGTAGTATTTTTTTTATATATATAGTATTTACAACAACTCAATACTCAAGTGGACGAAGTGGTGACATTGATGGGTACCGATTCACTTACAAATAATGACAGAAAGAAGATTGATATGGTTTTGACCATTAACGTGCACATTCGCGACATTGTCGAGAGTTTTGTTAGAGACAGTATTGTGGATCCTACAGAATTCGAATGGGAAAGCCAATTAAGGTAATTTTTTTATTATGTAAAAATATGTAGCTTTTATCAAATTTTAACAGTATAAGTCTTTTAACAATACGAGCTTTCAACAATACAATTTAAACAATAATCTTTTAATAATACAATTTTAATTTTTTTATATTAAACAATATATTTTTGATGTAGTCATAACAATATTTAAAATTAATAAATATTTATATAAAAGTACTATTACTTTTATGATTATTGTAATCTACGGCGGAGTATTTTCGCGTATATAGATTTTACTGGGTTCATGATCTGGACAATGTATGGATGAATCAATGCACAGGCACTTTCGAATACGGTTACGAGTACATGGGTCTTAATGGCAGATTGGTCATTACACCACTGACAGATAGAATATATCTCACTATTACGCAAGCTCTCTCGATGCACTTAGGCGGTGCACCGGCGGGTATGTAATGCATATACATGACAGAGTTGCAAATGTCTCAAGATAACATCTTCTCATCGATCTTAAATGTCTAATCATGATAAAACAAATTATACTGTAATTATAAATACAAAGATATATTGGAAAAAGTGAAATGTTACATGAAATTTGAAAACATCAGCGCAAATACTTTTAATTTATCCGTTTTAATTTTTTAATGGTTTAAGCAACAAGATTTATAAAACTGCGTTTTCTTAATTTTTAACACTAAGGCCCTGCTGGAACCGGAAAGACTGAGACAGTCAAAGATTTAGCGAAAGCTCTAGGGCTCTTATGTATCGTAACTAATTGCGGCGAAGGAATGGACTATATCACGATTGGAAAGACTCTGAGTGGTCTCGCTCAGTGTGGAGCATGGGGTTGTTTCGACGAATTTAATCGTATCGACAGTTCTGTTCTCTCTGTTATTTCGACCCAGCTTCAAACTATACGCTCGGCACTGCAAGTTAAAGCTCAAAGATTCGAGGTATATATTTCATTAAACTAAAAAGCACGAAGTGTCCGGAATAATACGAGTTATTTATAGTCACAATTATATATTAAAATTTTTTTATAAATTAATAGAATAATTTTAATATTATAAAGAAAAATATTTTATAATATTAATATATGTTCGTGTCTGATATTCTATTTTTCTGTAGTAAAGTGTAGTTCTATTTTATTTTAATTTAAATATTATTCTCAATTTTTTAAATAAATATGTATTTATCAAATATGATCACATTAATTTCTCCATTATTTTATATATGATAAATATAAACAAATTGTTATTAAATATAAATTCCTATTTCTATTTATTACATATATATTATATTCTATAATAACCAAAATATTCTCCAAAAGTTCGAAGACCAAGATATCGTATTGGACTCGAAGGTAGGAGTCTTCATCACCATGAACCCAGGATACGCCGGTCGCACGGAATTACCAGAGTCTATTAAAGCCCTCTTTAGACCAGTAGTCTGCATAGTGCCGGATAATGAGTTAATCTGTCAGATTAAGCTTTTTAGCGCCGGTTTTTTGATGGCAAAGTTGCTCGCAAAGAAGATGACCGTTCTCTATAAGCTGGCGAGCGAACAGCTGAGCAAACAAACACACTATGATTTTGGCTTGGGGGCCCTTAAATCTGTGCTTAATATGGCCGGCGAGTTGAAGAGAACTTCCAATGATTTACCCGAAAACGTCGTGCTAATGAGAGTCCTCAGAGACATGAACTTACCTAAATTTATATACGATGACGTGCCGCTCTTCCTGGGTTTGATAAGGGATCTCTTTCCTGACTTGGATTGTCCCAGAATGCACTATCTAGATTTTAATGAAGCAGTTGAGGCGGTATTAAAAGAACATGACTATATTGTTTTACCTGAGCAAGTAAATAGTGTTCTCTAGATTTCTAACGCATGGAAGAAGGTTTTGCTAAAGTATTTAATACTAAATTTAATTTGTTAAGATAAAGATTTAGTTAGAAACATATTTATAAGATATATAGATTTATAAGATATATAGATTTATAGTTAGATATAGAAAATAATTTTGTTAGATCAAAAAATAATTACGTAAAATAATCAAACTAGAATGTTCAAATTGTTTGCATTAACAGACTAGCATCTTATATAATAATTTGGATAGTCAACAACATTATTTTTTTAGATCTAACTAAATTTTTTGATACTTTAACAACATCATTCCTTCCTTGTATACATATATATTTAGCTATTATAATCGTAGACTTCAAATTAACAAAAATAATAAAAAACATATATAACTCGGTCTAGGTTGATAAAGTCATTCAGTTATATGAAATGATGATGACTAGGCATTCTACGATGATTATTGGTCCCACCAGCGGTGGTAAGACAGTGGTTATCGAAACTCTCTGCAGAGCACAGACGTACCTTGGTAAACCCACAAAATTGCACATTTTGAACCCTAAGGTGTGAATAATAATTAATTATAACTATATAATTAATTATAATTAATTATAAGTAGCATTGTTAAATTTTATTGCAAAATTCTTTATGTCATCATGATTTTTAAAGGCTTGCACCGTCATCGAGCTGTACGGAAAGCTAGAACCTACAACACGGGATTGGGCGGATGGTCTTCTGAGTAATATCTTTCGAGAAATTAATCGACCGCTGGATTCCAGCAAAGATGAACGAAGATACATACTTCTCGACGGGGATGTTGATGCATTGTGGATCGAAAACATGAACTCGGTAATGGATGATAACAAGCTATTGACTCTGGCCAATCAAGAAAGGATCAAATTGCAGAATTATTGTAGTCTGCTCTTTGAGGTAACTTAATGTGGATATAATATCGACTATTGAATATGTGAGGGACAATTTAGAAAAATTAATTTGATGTTTGAATAAGACAGTATTCAAACAAATATGAGCATAAAGACAATAGAGCATAAAGACAAAGGAGGCATTATTTGTAATTTCACTCTTTGTATAAAAATTATACAAAGTACATTGTAATTTATTTCAAAAACTATTATTAAATCGTAGTTATACCATAAATATGATATAACTACGATTTAATAATGAATTAATAATAGTTTTGAAACAAATTACAATGAAAAAAGAATTAAGGATAATAACGTTATAATGAACTAAATTATAGAAAAATGACATTTTTAATAGTTCTAAAGATCTAGATACTTTAAAAAATAAATTAATTCCCGTGCTAAAGGTAGGCGACTTGCAGTACGCCTCACCTGCAACGGTTTCAAGAGCAGGTATGGTTTATGTAGATCCAAAAAGTCTAGGCTACCAGCCGTACATGGACAAGTGGATACAAACCAAAAGCAATGCCGATCAAGATTTTCTTCGAGGAATGTGCGAGAAATATGTGCATGGCTCACTTAAGCTTATTACCGAAGGAATGTTAGGCTTTCAAACAGTCGAACCTCTTCGTACGATTATACCGCAAACTGGACTCAATATGGTAACTACTAGATTGACTATTGATTTGTGACAATTATGATTGTAGTGGTAATTAAAAAGCGCATCGAAAATTAACTACTGACACAATTATAATATGAAATTAGACTAAAGAAAATAAGTCTAATAAAGTAAGAGGAATCTTATGTCGGTATCTCACTGCTTGGATCTCAATGCTTAAGTAAAAGATGTTTATTAAAAATGCTTATTATTAGCATCAATATTATTAAATTGTTGTCAATTTAATATATGATATTATTATTCTAATTCTGTTCATTATTACGTTCAAGATTGAAAAAAGATTTCAGAGGTTTGCACAATTGGATATGTATATAAATTTACATAGAATTATTTAAGCACTAAATTTTCAGAATTATTTAAGCACTAAGATCCATTTTAGGTCAAATAGGATTTGTTTTACTTAATTAAATTGATACAATTTGTAATCATATTTCTTTAAAATTAAAATTTATAATATGTAAAATTTATAATGTTAAATTAACACATTTTATATTTATTTATTTTAGAATTTATATTGAAAAAAAAATATGATTTTTATATTATTTGTTTATTTACTTATATATTTTTTAACTAGGAAAACAGAGAGTCTCTAATATAAATACAAAATGTTTTTTTACTGTTTAATAAAATACTTCGTATTTTATTAATAACATTTTTTGCATGGTTTCCGAAGGTAACTCAATTTTGCTTCGTATTTGATGGTTTATTGTCAACATTAAAATATGAATTGGAAAAACAAAAATCAGAAATCGATGAAGAGGACAATTTGTTGGTAACGAAAGAGGAGCTCTGGGAGGCAATGTACATTCAAGCGTGCTATTGGTCATTCGGTGCATCTATTGTAGACGAGGCGCGCTCCAAATTCGATGAGTACATAAAGAAAATATGTGGATTTATGTTAGTGGAAGACACACCTGCTAAACCAGCGTCCGCCAGTAAGCTCAATAGAAACAAATAAATTAATCAATACGGAAATTAAATAAATTTAATAAGATTTGATTAATGTAACTTTTTTTAACTTGTTAACTAAAAAATGTGCATGTGCATTTGCTCAGAATTTATACCCGTATCTTTTCCAACCATCTATGACTACGTACTGGATATCAAGGAAAAGATTTGGAAGGCATGGAAGTGGTTGGTACCAATGTATGTTCATGATAGACAGAAGAATTTTTCGGATATTTTAGTGCAAACAATTGATACTCTACGTACTACATGGTTCGTAAATCTCATGAACAATCTACAGAGACCGATATTGTTGGTCGGAGAAACTGGTACGTCGAAAACGGCGATCATTCATGAGTTTTTAAGGAATTTGAATCCTGAAAAATACGTAAGTAAATAAAACAATATTGAAGAAATCAAATCAACTTAATTAGTAATTGTTTTCTATATAAGGTGTCTCAAGAGAAAACGTCAATTATTATGATGGTCTGTTTTAAGTAAAACTGTTCATATAAAGTTTATATGAATTTTTGCTTGAAAATCTCGGAAACCATTCAGAATAGAACACACATTTATATAAACATTTTTGCTTAAAATAATCAATGCCATCATTTTCCAGAATATTGACTTATCCTTCTGGAATATTCTGTATGGTATATTTTATTCACATAATTCCAATAAAATATATAATGTAATATACATATATAAAAAAAAACATGTAATAAGATACAAAAATTTTATATTTATCAATAATTTATGACTAATAGGAACAGCTCTTAATAAACTTTTCATCAAGAACTACTTCAATGGACGTACAAAGAAATATTGAATCGGTAGTGGAGAAAAGATCAAGAGAAATATTCGGAGCCCCGCCTGGAAAGAAATTAATAGTTTTCATTGATAACATGAATATGCCAATCCTAGATATTTATGGAACTCAACAGCCCATTGCGTTTCTTAAACTATTGTTTGAAAAGGGTGGCTTTTATGATCGCGGGCGTGATTTGAATTGGAAATATATGAAAGATATTTGTAAGTATGTTCAGGAAGTAACAAATATACCAAAAATGCTTTTTTAAAAACATGAAGGTAATTTTCCTAGCAACAATTTTATCAATTTTTCATAATTTATCGACATCAAGGATTTAATATATATTTATAATATGTATGTTTAATTAATTGAAGACTTATGTCACGAATGTATTTTCTGTAACAATTAAAAATTTGTGTTAAATTTAACTCATTTTATACAAATTACATAAATCTTTGTGTTAATTTAACATGAAATGAATATTAGGAAGTAATATAAACATTATATAAAAAATTAATATAGAAAGTGTAACATTGACACAGCTTGTGTAAGCATATTTCTTAGTAAAATTATGTTAATTGTTTATAATATGTAAAATTAACATATTTTATTCATTTATTTTAGACTTTACATTTTTAAACACATTATTTTTATATTAATTAATTGATCGCAGTACGAAATATTTTTTACTGTTTGTAGATTATTTAGCAGCTATGGGAGAACCCGGTGGTGGTAGGAACGAAGTCGATCCGCGATTTATCTCAATGTTCTCAGTTTACAACGTAACTTTTCCAACGAACGAGACTCTGAATTATATTTACACGAGTATTTTATCTGGACATCTGCAGACATTTTCGGAGGCAATTCTATCTATCGCAGACAAACTTGTACAATTGACGTTGGAACTTTACGAGGTAATTTTATGTCACGTTACGTATAGTATTATATCTCTAAGTGAGATACGTATACGTTAACAACATAATGTGTCCTAACTATTCAGATAATTAGGAACGAACTACTGCCGACTCCGTCCAAATTTCACTATATTTTCAACATGCGAGATCTCTCAAGAATCATGGCTGGATTACTTCAGACACATCCTAATATCTTTTTTGTAACCAAACAGTTTGTTAGGCTCTGGAGAAACGAGGTCACCAGAGTTATATGCGATCGCCTCATTAGTGTACAAGTAAAAGCTTCTTCTTTTTTTTTTGTACATTAATTTTACATTATAATCGACTTTTTTCAACGTAATTATTCGTATAGAGTATTTCTGACATCTCAACATTACATTTCAATTTTCATTGATTTTGTGATCTACAATTAAATGAATTTAAATTGATAATATTTTATACATTTTTTAAAAATAAAGATAAATGAAAAAAGTTTTTAATTATTAAACAATTTACTCTAAATACAATAATATATATAAATAACATTTATATACGTAGCACGACTTTATAAGATATGGGCATTCTAAGGAATCTAATATATATTAATAATTAAAGATTCGTTTTTAAAATAATTTTGCTATTTCAGGATAAAAATTTAGTAATCGAGCAATTGAATGAAAAAATACGAAATTGTTGGGAGCTAGAACCTGAAGTGATTCAATACAGTTTAAGAGACCCGATATTGTACGGCGATTTCAGAAATGCCTTAAATAAAGATGAGCTTAGATTTTATGAGGATCTATTGGATTATGAAGCAGTTTACAGCTTGTTTCTAGAGGTCAAGTTTTTTTCTTTAAATATATAATTTTTAATTATTTTTCTATGTTATATTAACATTCCTATCTATAAATATTATTCAAGCAACATCATTGTTTAATTTGGAACTGAGTGGGTCCTACTAATTCCACTTAATTATATCTTTTATTTACAACTGCAAATTTAAATTGTTATTAAAATAAACTTATTAATGTTCATACACATTTTTTTGTTTATGAGTTATGTCATTTTGATTCCTGGAAATTAATTAGTGTCTTTAGTCAACATAAATGTCACAGATCCAGCAATAATTGTGTGACAGATTTTAATGTCAACTCCAGAGAATTAAATTAATATATATTTAAAAAATGTCTATGTACAGATTTTCGAAGAATACAACGAAAGGAACAGAACTAAGCTGCACATGGTTCTCTTCAATGACGCGCTCGAGCATCTGACTAGAGTGCATCGTGCTCTTCGAATGCACTGCGGTCATGTATTGATCATCGGTACGGATGGCAGCGGCAAGAAATCCGTGATCAAGTTAGCATCCTTCGCTGCCGATTATCAACTCTTTCAAATCGTTCTGCGTCGCGGATACAATCAAGCGTTCTTCCGCGAAGACATAAAAAATTTGTATAATATGGTCGGCCTGGAAAATAAAAGGATTGTATTTATGTTCACGTCTGCCCACATTAAGGACGAAAGCTTCCTCGAGTTGGTGAACAGCATGTTGATAGGTTTCATGCCGGCTGTCTTCAACGATGAAGAGAAAGATATAATTGTCTCTTCCTGCAAAGATGCAGCGGTTAAAGCAGGCTTTGATACCTCAAAGTAAGCTGTTTGTCCACTTTACGCGACTTTATTTTAAAATTCTTGAAATACATGTTTAATCCTAGAAGAATGTATAATATTAAGTAATACAATATATTATTATATTGATAGTAAATTCTACTTACAAGAAAATAAGTCACTCTTAATTAATGTAACATAAGTTTTTCGTACATTTTGTTTAATGTCAAAATATTTACAATCTATACTAAATACATATCTATATTAAATACAAATAATCTATAATAGTTCAATTAGACCTCTTGTCAGAGAACAAATCGAATTAAATAAAGAAATGCTTTGGGCAGAGTTAATGTTTTAGTGTTAAAATAAAATTTTTTTTATTTTAGGAAGAGCGTCTGGTCGTATTTCGCTAAGACATGCACCACGAATTTACGAATAGCGTTGGCAATGAGTCCATCGAGCGATGCTTTACGGACACGCTGTCGCAGTTATCCCGGTTTAATCAATAACACCACTATAGACTGGATGTTCCCGTGGCCGCAGCAGGCCTTGGTAGCGGTAGCGAATGTTTTACTCAGAGACGTAAGCAAAAATAAAACGGCGAAAAAACCATAAACAGAATAAGATCTCAATAAAGTCATAATAAATCGTGACTGATTGAAAAGTTTTAAGTATTTTAAAGACACTTTGACACCATTTCAATATAATAATGACATTTTATTCTACTCGAAATGTTCCAACATGAAATGAGAAATCCTTTTTTTTTCAGAATCCGATCGTGCCGCAAGAGTACAAGGAAGTAATCGTGAGTCACGTTGTATACGTACATACATCCGCATTGCAATATACAATGGACTTTGCGACAAAGCTGAGGCGACGAAATTATATCACGCCATGGCATTTTATGGATTTTATCAACACTTATTTGAATCTATTGGTGGAGAAGAAGAATTTCATAAATTCGCGCTGCACTCGTCTTTCCGGAGGTAGTTGCAAAACCTTTTATGCAAAAGTCCGAAATTATTTTATTTTTTTAGTATATTTTTTAATAAGATATGAAGTCAATAAATTTAATAATATTTCTTTAATATCACCTTTTATTTCATTTTTAAAAGAAATTATCTTTCTATAAAAGTCTTATGTTTTCGTATAATTTAAGAGAAATTATCTCTCGACAGAGTTTTTCGTTTTCAAATAACAAATTTTTTTTATAGGATTACAAAAAATCATAGACGCTTCGGTGACTTTAACGGAATTAAATGAAATCTTGGCAGAGCAAAGAATCAAAGTAGATGATCAAACGACGAAATGCGAACAGTTGCTCGAGATTATTGGTAAGAGCACAGACATCGAGTTGGAAAAAAAGACTCTGAGAGAAGACAAGAGGAAAGAAATTGAGGAAAAGAAGAAAATAATTAGCAAAGAAGAAACGGAAGCTAGGAAAGCCTTAGCGGAGGCTCAACCGGCCCTCGATGCGGCCAAACTTGCATTGAGTGACCTCGATAAAGCAGATATTACCGAGATAAGGTTCATTCTGGATTAATTACTATTTTTCTTTATATATATAGGTTTTATATAAAATTCATCTGTTTAAAGGACCGATAAAATACGTTTGTTTTTACATATAATATAGCTTGTAATGTGACAAACAAAAGATATTTATAAACATAAGTCTTAATAATGAGTAGATTTTTTAAGTTTACCAAAAGTGAATTCGGTCCTTTGTAAGATTTTTTAATATTTCCAATATTTATCAATTATCCATTGAATTTTAAAAAAGTGAAAGAAGAAGAAAATCGTCTAGTAGAATATTAATCAAAAGATATTAATCTTCAAATTTGCTAAAAATCAATGACTATTCAGATCCTTTCCCACTCCGCCCGAACCAGTGCAAATTGTTTCCGAATGCGTTGCAATGCTTCGTGGCGTCAAAGACGTGTCGTGGAAAGGGGCAAAAGGCATGATGAGTGATCCTTATTTCTTGAAGCACTTGCAAGAGATGAACTGCGACTTGATCACTTTGCGGCAACTGCAAGCGGTAAGGGCGCATTTGAAGAAGACGGAGAAGCTAGATCAGATGCAAGTCATCAGCAAAGCAGGATACGGCTTATACAAATTCGTGCTTGCTGTTCTGGATTATTGCGCCGTTTACAGAGAGGTATTTATTACATTATTTTGTAAGCTTTAATTGATAATTCATCTGCCTAAAATCTAATTTTCATTTATTTCTTTATTTGTTCATTTCTTATTTATTCATTTTTTTTCTTTTAATCTTTTTTCTTCTTTTGATCTTTTCTATTCTTCATTATTTAAAGATTCATCACCAAGTCCTCAATATATATAACAAATACTGTATTAAATTAATACTATCAATAATTTAAAATAAAATTTCCTAAATTCTAATACGATAAAAAAGGAAAAATTTGAACTAGTGAAAATCGATATTGTAAATCCTGCACTAATATTCCAACAAATAATATTTAATATTAAATCAATAAAGATATTTCTTTCAACAATACTTTAATTAGAATATGTTACTCGTCATAATGTCTTTAGGGGACCAATTATAAAAAACTTTAAGGAGACCAATTATAAAAAACTGTACAGTCAAATGTTAATTATATAAATTTCTATGCTAACATTTTACTTTTGATCTGTCGTTTCAGGTGAAACCAACGATAGACAGAGTTCAAGCACTCGAAGCGGAATCCGAAAAAGCCAGGCGCGCGTTAGAAAAGGAAGAACGGGAATTAAAACGATTGGAGGAAACGATCAAAGAATTAAACGAGAAATATGACGCCGCGATGACTAAGCGACAGAGTCTTCAGGATGAAACAGATTTGTTACAACGACGTCTTTCGGCTGCTGACAAACTCATCTCCGGATTGTCCTCCGAGAATGAACGATGGCGAAAGGATCTGGAGGTTCTTCAAGACGACTTGGAGAAGATCACAGGAAATTGCTTGCTCGGAGCAGCCTTTCTGGCTTATAGCGGTCCTTTTTCCTATGAGTTCAGGAATGAAATGTACAGCGACTGGGAAAGGAGCATCCTAGACAAGGAATTACCTTTATCAACGCCCTTCAAGCTCGAAACACAACTGAGTGACGACATCGAAATTACCAAGTAAACGAGACTCCTGCATATCCATACATCATATAGATATATATCACTGCATAATTAAATGTTATAATTTTTCTCTTTATCTATCGATTAAAATAAAAATTTTGCAAATGCCATTAAATTT
>Ga0157364_1000602_pt1 | contig 25951 bp, 18 predicted proteins | sample AttsexASBM2_FD_111476 | JGI IMG/M metagenome (GOLD analysis project Ga0157364, IMG submission 111476) | Fungus gardens microbial communities from leaf cutter ant in Ribeirão Preto, State of São Paulo, Brazil - Atta sexdens ASBM2 | ecosystem: Host-associated > Fungi > Mycelium > Unclassified ... | reverse complement strand
TATATTTAATATCAAGATTTTAGAGTAGATCAAGAAAAAAAACTTTGTATAAGATTTATATAAGAGAACTTTGTACAAGATTATTTACTTTATATATAAACTATAAGACTAATATACATTTAGCATATTTGTCATATGCAAGTTCACTCATCTGGAAACTATATTTCTATAGTAATATTATTTTCCAATTATACAAGTCTACCTTTTATAGTGGCTATCTTTTTCACAATATATTTTATAGTAGTACTATAACTATCTAAGTATTTTGTTTTCTATAATAAAGATACTTCTATTCAACTCAGTCTTTCATAATAGAGTTACTTCTATCAGTATCTTAACACTAAAATCTCTGCTCAGAGTAATAGGAATATTATGAAAACTCCAAGCATCTTTTATACTTTCCATTTGTATATAAGCATAGATTAGAATAAATATAGTTGAAATATTATATACTATAATAAAATATTATAGTTATGGTTATATAATTATATAATATAGTTATATACAAATTATTAGTTTAATATATATATATATAGATATATTATATTTAAAAACTTTATATAAGATTTTTTTCTTAACTTAACTCTGAGTTTTAAATTATAATATAAAAAGTAAAATTTTTATACTAAAAATATATAAGAATAATATACTATAAACATATATTCTAATATTATTATTTTGGACTTTTTTAGATTTAACATTATATCATATAATTGTTTATTACTAATTCAAAAGATATAAACTTTGTAAAATTAATATAAAATTCAATTAAAACAATAGAGTTTTGGATATTATAACTTAAGTTTTAAGAGTAAAAGTAGAAAAGAAATCTATCATATCTTATTTTAATCATATTTATTCTAATTTATAAATAATACTTTTTTCTTATAACACTTAAAAATTACTAATAAACTAGAATAACTCACTTAATAGTTTCTATTTTAGATAACTATTTTAAGTAGCATACTTAGTATATAATTTAATAGTTTATATTAGCTTATTTTGAAATTAGTAATAATATATCTTATAATATTATATTATGACTTTTTATTTAAGTTTGAATAAGAAAAATAAAACTAAAAACCTATTTAAGTTTTCTAAGTTTATTTTTAAAATATATAACTAGTATAGTTAGTAAAAGTATAATATACAACTTAAAACTAAATATTATTCTAACTTATCTTCTATATTCTTATATAATATACTAATTAATATATTTAGACTTTTAAGATGTTTTATAAGATTTTAGATAATAAAATATAATATATGTTTAATAAAATTTTATATTATATTAACTTAATAGATTTCTTAGTATAAAGTAGTTTGTTATAATTTTAAGCTTGAACTAAATTACAACTTAAACAAAAACTTAAGTAAAAGTAAAAAAAGAAATCTTTGAAAGAAATAATAAGAAAAATATATGAAAGTTTCTACTATTATATAAAATACTAACTAATATAATATAAAAAATATACAAAGTATAATAGTTATAAGCTAAGAAATATATGTTTAAGTTATATTATATATAAAACAAATATTTATTAAATGTAAGATAATAATTATAATATAGTTTATTTTATATATTTTAAACTGTAATTTATACTATAGTATATATAAAACTAACATACTATAATTATATTATTATAATATTATAACTATAATTGTAACATTATAGCCAATTTATAACATATTTATGATAAAATATTATATATTAATTATATAGTTATATAATATATATAATAATATATAAATTAGTAGTTTAGTATATATAAGATGAATATTAGAATAAAAAATAAGAAATTTTAATTTTTCTTACATTTGATTTATTTTCTATTTTTAGATCTAGAATTAGGGTTTAGTATAATATTATATATCTCTGTTACAAATAGTTATATTATATGACTTGATATTATACTTTTTTTTTTTTATATTAACAATTTATTACATGGTGTGTGAAGACAGACTGTGGTAGCTACTTTCGTAACTACATACAGAGGAAGCATACTAACAGGAAAATTAAAAGAAAAAGAAAAGAAAAAGAGATATAAGAGCTAATCAACAAAGAAAAGGAGAAAAGAGAAAAGACTAAGATCTACTTAGTCAAGTAAACTAACTGTTTATAAATGCAAAAGCATTAGGATTAGTAATCAAGAACATAACAAAATGGTTCAGTGAATCTCTTCTTAGGTTCCAGTACCCATTAAATCTTTTACACTCATGAAGGATATGTCTTCTTGATTCGATGGAGTAATTGTTGCATGGGCACAAAAAGTCCATGTTGGGTAAAAACCTAAGTCAATACTCTCTAATGGGTACATAGTTTGTGATAGCTCTAGTAGCTCAAGCACAAAGCAAGTTGGAATGGCCAAAAGATTGAAGTCACGGACCGCCTTTGATGTACGATGGTTCAATAGGATTGAAGTCATTGTCTAAGAGGTCAAGAAAATGATTTCCTTTACCATCTGATGCTTGGAACGTCATTTTCCATTGTTTAATGATATCGTCACTGTTGGTTTTCTTGCAAAAATCCCATGAAATCTTGCAAGGATAGGAAGGAGTTGGGTGGAAAGACTTTGAATCTTTATTGACGTCACGATGAAATCTCCACTTAAGTCAACTTGGACATTCCCAAAATTCTATAAAATTGTCAAGATTAGAGTTGAAAAATTCCTGCAACTCATAAAGAATCGCAACAGAGTGAAGTTGGTAGAGATAGGAGTTGCTGTCAAAAATTTTCTTAGCAGCGTGAATGGAATCAGTTACAACAATGATCTTCGAGATGTTATCCTTGGAGTAGGCTTGGTTGATGCCGTACCTGATAGCAAACAATTCCACTTCAGTGCTTGTTACAAACAAAGCATGATGGACAGTTTTGGTGAGAGACTGTTCATTAACTGAATGTGTGATATAAATGTAGCAATATCGTTCTTGATGCTAGCATCTGTAACCACAAGAGCTGTATGAGGTGAAGAAGAGACTTGAAGAACCATTTTGTCAAGTTCTTGAGCATGGATATTGTCTTTCATTTTTTCCTTTCTGTTAACTAAGTTGAAAGAGAAACGATCAGAAAAATTGTTTATAATATGGTGACCAGGAGAAAACTCGATACTAAGAGGAGAAAAAGATGGAAAGATCCCATGAGATTTGTTATATGAATCAATGAGGTGACCTTTGGTTAGACTTCTTTGACAATTGGTTAACGAACCAATCTTATGTGGGTTTGGAATGGTGGATGATGGAGGCGAGTCATCCATGAGATTTCTTAAGATGTGATTGATCGGAAGTTTGAAAGGTCAAATCTGCGATCTTTTAGCAATTTTTTGTAGATAGAACTTCATTGGGATAATTCCAGCGATGGCTTCAATACCTTCCAAGGGCGAAGTTTTGAAGGCCCCCAAAATCCAAATGGCGGCTCTTCTCTGTATTTTGTCGAGGATTTTCATATGATAGGATAGCGGAGCCTTGTTATAGAACCATAGTTGAAAGCCATAAAAAGCTATCGGGAGGATACAACATCTGTAGAGCAATTGCTTTTGAAGGGGATTGATATCTCGCAATGAGTTTCCTAAAAGCTTCATGCACTTGACCGTTGAGATAGCTTTGTCGGCGTAGAAGTCGATGTGTTTGTGGAACAATAGTTTGCGATCAAAGATAAATCTCAAGTATCTCCAAGAGTTCTTGGGTCGCAATATCAGTCCTCCAATCGGGGAAAGGTCAAGAGGGGGAGAGTTAAAGACCCCTTGAGATTGGCTAAAATGAAATATTTCAGTTTTAGAATGTTCAATGACGAGGCCAGAACTGTCCAGTAATTTAGTGAGAACATTATAACTACAAAAAAGTTGAGAGTTAGAAATGACAAAGGATTTGTTCTGAGCAATAATAAGACTATCATTGACAAAAGAGAGAATAGAAACAGGGATTCTGAGATTTTTAAGTCTGTTTTCTAGAATGTAGAGAAATGGAGAGAGATATAAGGAAGAAAGGATGAGAGAAAGAGCAGATTCTTGACCAACTCCAACATTGACATCGAACAAAGGGAAAGAGAAGTCGTTCCACATATACTTGGTTCTTCTGCTGACTAGGTAGTTTGTGAAGAAAGACGTGACTTTGGGATCGAAACCTACTTTCTCCAGAATGCAAGTAAGCAGATTGTGATTTAAAGATGGAAAGAATTGGAAAATGTCAAAGGCGAGAGTACTTGAAGATTTCTCCTTGGTCCACCCTGATCAGATGATATGAGTGAGAGCAACGCCAGCATCTAAGGTGGACTTGAATTTCAGACTGCCTAGCTAACTCAGGTAGATAAAATCATTGAGCACAACCGTGAATTGAAGTCTTTCTGCAATTACTTTCTCTATAAGTTTTCCTAGAGTGTTGAGAAGAATAATTGGTCAAAATACTTTTGGCTGGTCATACGAAGTCTTGTTGGGTTTGGGTATGATGATAGTGGATGAAATCTTGAAGTAATTTGGCCAATACCCTAAATTGATACATGAATCAACGATATTGATAATGTTGGTGAGGCAGTCATCATTTTTGACAATGAATTTCAGATGGTGCCACAATAACTTGTCTGGGCCAGGTGCTGAAGAGTTGCTATACTTGCTGATCACTGATTTGAATTCAGTTCTGGAGAACGAACTCCATTGCTAGGAGGGTTTGTGCTCGATTTCATTGAGAATATTGAGATCCATACAGCAATTAAGAGCGGTGTTGAAAGAACTATGTAATGCGTTTCATAGACTATCCAGAGTGAGACACGGTCGATTGTCATGATTGATAGTTTCGATAGTGGGGAGTTTTCTTCTCTTGATCCAGTTTGTCAGTTCCCAAGGTCCTCAACTTTTATTTGCTACCTCTTGAATTTTGTCATTAAAGAAGGATTGTTTAGTGTTTTTGACTGAATTCTTGAACTTTTTCCAGTTATCAAGACTTCTACACAACCTGTAATTATCAAGGGATCTTTTGCAGTCATCCGACCACCACTGTTTAGAATGCTTGGAAATTCTTGACTTTTTCATGTTTTTTGTCCAAGCTTGATCAATGGTTGACTACTCATTCAAGTACTTCAGTATCCACAATATTGGATGTGTCCAAATGCTTGAAGTTCAAAATAATGTCATGAATGAAGGTGGTTTCTTGTTCACTTTTTGGTGCTAAAGTGAGTTTTGACATTTGTATGATCTCTTCAGTGATAGGAATGTTAACAAAAAGGGGAGCATGGTCAGAAGATAACCAAGATTCAGGGAGGATGGTGTGATGGTCAAGTTCAGAAGATCTGTTGTAGAGGAACATAAGATCTATAACCGAATTGGACTCTCTAGCCATGTCTGAGTATCTGGTTGGGCCAGGGTTAGTAGGCGAGGAGAGAGCAAGATCAAAAGAGTCTGCTATAATAATTAAATCGTCACTAATAGAGGAATGAAAAGGAAAGGTCGGATCCCAAAGACTGTCTCTAATGTTAAAGTCACCAATCATTAGAACAACATTATCGATATTGACTTCAGTATCCTTCAGATACTTTAAAGTTGTATGTGATGAGTCAGAATAAATGTTTAAAATGTAATAGCAAACATTGTTGTTGGAAAAAGAAATGAGGTTAATATCTCTATGATTAATAATATCTTTGCAAAGAAGAAAGCGAAAAGATGAAAGACAAATGTTAATATAAGAAATGACTCTAGGAGAGTCCTTGTCGACCAAAGGAGTTCTGGCAAATGAAATCCAATTGGGATGATAGACAGATCCTATAAGAGGGTCCCCTTCACTGTTCAAAGAGCTAGGAATCTTGTGTATTTCTGACCAAGGAGGTTCTTGGATTAGGATGATGTCGGAGTGAGTTAATGTTTCAAGGATAGTATTAATAATGAGAGAGTTCTTTCGAACGTTTTGCAAATAGATCTTGAGGTTTTTGATGATCATTGGGAAGATGAACCGTTCACTTCAGAACGAGTAGATTTGGATCTGTTGACATGGATCTTAGCATATTTCTTTAGATGCCACTCCCTGTTAAATCTGTGTCTTTAGAACAGACACAAGTTGGAATCAGCTTGATGATCGCCACGGCAATTCGAGCATTTGAACAAATGAGGGCACAGTTCGTCTTTCTTGGTTTCCAGCCTCGGTGGGTTAATCTTGGGGTTAGCTTTACAACACCAGCCAAATTCTCGGTGGTGTTCAGATTTGTGCAGGCCATTACATTTGACACATTTGGCTCCTTGGATTTTGCATGAGAATGTTGTGTGACCCCACTTCCAACAGTTCTTGCATTGTGGAACTCCAGAGTTCATATTGGCTCCTCTAATAGTCGTGATGAAGTTACCGACATTGAAACATCTGTTGATTAACATTTTAGCATTTTTACCACTTTGGACATCCCAAATATCAATCCAAACAATAGACGTGTCAGATTTAGGGGAGACTTTGATGACTCTCAGCTTTGATGCAAGGGAGATATCATCAAATATGTGGTCCTGCTTGAGGATCACTTTGATGTTGTCTGATGTAAGCTTTTCTTGGGAGTTGGCATGGGGGAAGAAAGGGATGCTGGTAATCTTGATATAGGATTTTGATTTGGGGAGTCATGGTTCATCGACTTGTAAAGAATTGATGTCGTTCAAATTCTTCACATAGTTGTCGATAATGGACATATCTGATTGTTGTGCAACTTTATTAGTAATGACCGTTATACCTGAGTTTTCAGAGTGAAGATAATCTACAAGAATATCAGATTTGGCATTTCGCAGATTCCTATTGATGTTAGCTATATGAAGAGAAGAATTTTTCATGAAAGATGAGACATTATCCCCACTCATAGGGATGATTACCTGTTTTCTCAACAGTCCTTTGGTAGTCATCCTAATTCAAGGTTTGGATTTGTTTTGGCCATTGATGATACTGTTGACCTGATCAATTTTTTGTGCGTTGAGAGATGGGAATGTTTCCTTGATTTTTAACACGTCCAATGTGCTGACTGATGACTTCGAGGCTTGTGCATAGGATTTTCCTAGATTGACATTGTTACCTTTAGTAGTATTTTCAACCAATGGTTTCTTGGGGTGGAAGTATTTGGAGATAATATTGACTTTCTTCTTGGTTTTAGCTGAGAGAGGAGAGGGAGGTGGAACTTTGTTGATTGTAACAGGGACCAATTTCACAATGTCCTTCTTGTTGCTATTGTTTTGAGGGATTGTTCTTGGCATAAATTTCGAAGTGATCTTAGCTCTAAGAGTGTTAGCTTTATTATCAGTATAAAGAGCATCCCATTTAGCCTCATATACTGAAAAAATGAAGTTCTAGATGGCATCACCCATACCATCGAAATCAGTGAAATCATTGATCATGTTACCACTGACCTGTTTGTTTTTAATGTACTTAGCAAGGAAGTTAAGAGACACTTTAATGTTCTTGGAATCTGATGCAAAGTGTTCAATAGAACCATGGAGGGAAATAGGGTGGAAAGAACTACTCCAAAGCTCGGGTTCGGTTGGGGCCTGCAGATCATAAGGAAGTTGGATGTTAATAACTTCTTCCTCATGTGGAGCATGTGTTGGGGGGATCTCATTGCAAACAGACAGAGGCCTCGTGGTTTCCTGTTGGTTAGCCACTATACCAACCTATCATACTTTCTCTTGTTCTGTCTCGTAAGACAGCTCAAGATTCAATTCTTCCCTTGAAGATGGAGAGTCCATGTTGGTGTCCATTCTATTGTGGTATGGAGTAGAACGACCTGAAGATGCCAGAGAAGATTCTCTAGAAAGATTAATAAAAGGAGAAGGATTTCTGCCTCTTATTGTTGAATCGAAACCAGGTTCTTGACTTGCTTGAATGTCCATTCCTATGCCATTTGCAGAAGACATAGTTGGTGTAGTAGAGTTGTTATTGAGATTCGTAGTACTTAATATTATATATTAGTTACTATTACAAATACTATTATAATTATATAGAATATTATAGATAATTCTAAAAAAAATAATATTATACAATTTATTATATATATAATTTTTCAGGGTAGGCTAATTATAGTGTAGTATAAACTATCAGTTTAAAATATATAAAATAAACAATTCTGTATAAAGTTTTCTATTAAGTTCTTTTGTATTATCTAATATAAGATTTTTCATTAACTTAATTTAAAGTCTTTGAGTTATAATAATAAATACTTTGTACTTAGAACTCAATTATTATGATAATTAGTAACTAAGATAGTTAATAATATACTAAGTAATTTTATAAAGTAAAAATCTTGTAGAAATTATGAAAAAATTCAATAAGAAGTTTCTAATATATATTATATTATATAAGTGTGATTACATGTCTCTTCATTAAGAAACAAATAAATTAATTAAAATTAAATATAAAAGCTTAAATACACTATAATATTTATTAAGTTTTCTTATTTAAACTCAATACAACGTTTTTTTCCTAACTTAACTCTTAGTATTTTAATCTTATTCTAACTATATTTATTCCAATTTATAAATAATATTTCTTCTCTTATTTATACTTTCTAAATTATTTCAATATTTTATCAAACTCTATAAACTTTATTTCTGATATTCAAGAATTACTAGTATATAAATATTAAAAGTATAATATGAAGTATATATATAATACTAGCTAAGTATTAAAGCTAAGCTTAATATTGTATACTTTGAACATAATTGGTTCAGTAGTTAGTTTATTTCTAATATAAATATCAGAATTACAAAAGATAAACTTAGTTTTATTTTATTTTATTTTTTTATTTTTATTTTTATTTTTATTTATTTTTATTATTATTTTCAATTTTAAAATTAGAATTTAGTACAATACTAACATATTACATAATACAGTTATAGTCACAGTTATGATCATATGATTATATATTATGATAGAAAATAATAGAAAAAATAATATCATATAATATATTTAATATATGTTAACCTTAAGGAAAATATATAACTATTTAGAGTAGACTAAATAAAGTAGAGTATAGACTATTAAGTTGAGATATATAAGATAGACAATCTTGTATAGAGTTTTTTATCAAGTTCTCTTATATATATCTTATATAAGATTCTTTTTTTTTAACTAACTCTAAGGTCTCAAGTTTATAATAATAGGATAACTTGCTTAGTAATTTCTATTCTAGATAATTACTCTAAATAAACCATTTAGTATATAAACTAGTAGCTTATACTATACTAGCTTTATTTTAAAAATTAACTAAAACTAACACTTTCTTCTAGTATTAGTAATAACATATCTTACTACTGTCAAGAATAAAGAAAGTGGACTTAACATTTTTTTATTTTCTTCTCCTCTCATTTTTATTTTCTTTTGGATTTATTTTCTTTTATTCTATTTTTAGAACTAGGGTTAGGGTTAGAGTGATAAGATCACACAGACCATCAGGTATTTGTATATAAGGTAGACAATTCTATACAGAGTTCTCTATTGAGTTTTCTTGTGTTAACCCAATACAAGATTCACTCTCTTAACCAACTCTAAGGTTTTGAGTTTGTAACAGCTACCCTTTAATAGTTTCTACCTATTAAAATTCTCTAAGTCCACTTTTAAAATATAAAACCAGTATAACTAGCAGAGATATAGTATATAAGCTTAAGCCAAAAGTTGTTCTGACTTATCTTTTATATTCTTAGATAATATACTAGATAACATATTTGGACTTCTAGAATATCTTACCAAATCTTAGAAAATAAGATATAAACTGCATTTAACACAACTATCTCTTAATTAAGTCTAAATAAGAAAAATAAAAACAAAAGATAAATATAAAATAAAATAAAACAAAATAAAACAAAATCAAGTTTACTATCTTGAAGTCTGATAGTATCAGACTAGAAGTATGAAAGTTGGGAACAGGAAACTTGACTTTTGCTTTTTCTTTTTATTTTATTTTCCATTTCCTTTGAATTTGTCTTTTTATTTCTTTTATTTAGGGTTAGGGTTTAGTGTAATATTACAATTGGTCACATAACACAGTCACATAATTATGAGGTCATAATGAAAGATGGTAAAAGATTCTAAAACAATAATATCATATAATATGTTCAACATATGTTAATCTTAAGGATAATATATAGTTATTTAGAGTAGGCTAAAATAGTAGAGTACAGACCATCAGTCATTAGTATATAAGGTAAATAGATTGTATCTAGGAACTCTATTGACTCTTGTGATTAAACCAATCTAAGGTTTAATTTTTAACCATAATACTTATATCTAAGTCATAACAAGAAGTATATTATAACAATAGTCAAAAACTGCTGAAATTGAAGAATACAAAAAAAATTATTATTTTAAAACATAAGATTGCAAATGTTAGACAAATTATATATGAATCTAAGAAAATGGACAATAAATAGTAGATAACAAGGTTTATAAGTAGGTTAAGATAATATTTATAGTTAGTAGTTACAAAGTAAAGTTTGTAACTCAAGCAAAGTTTCCTTTATATCTATCTCTCTTTTAAAACTACTCCAACAAAGTTCAAGTAGCAGGTATGTTTTGAAGTATCTAGATATTTATAGTAGAGATCTACTACTACTTATAAAGTAGATATATAATACTATTAATTATTCAAATTGTTAGACTTACAAAGTTTAAACCCAAGTTTCTTTTAATTTTAATTTTTTTTTCAATTTATTTTATATTTGGGAATCTAAGGTTAGAGTTAGAGTGACATCACAATTACATACTGTCACATATCAGTTACAGTAATAATCACATGATCACACAATTACACAAAACCTGATAGAAGGTTTAAGAACAATAATATTATATAATATATATAATATATATTAATCTCATAGCTGATACATGGTCTTTAGGGTAGGCTAGATATAATAGTAGCACAGACCATCTAGTATAGTATATAAAGATAGATATACTATATTAAAAACTCTATTAAGTTCTCTTGTATTAATCTAATATAAGGTTCTTTCTTTTAAATAACTCCAAGTTCTTGAGTTTATAACATTAGAACTTGATTTCTTTTCTTGAGACTGCCCAATACCGGGCCCTTTCCAACTTTACTCTCTTATCATCCTTGACCAAGAGCAGTATGCCCAAAGTCAAAAAGAATAGCCAGATCCTAGGCTTAAGAGATGTACTAGTTGAATAGAGGAAACCCAGCTATTTGTTTGTACCAAAGCTTACTGGTATAAGTAAATATATTATCTTGTGTAGACATGTTAGTATAGTATTTTATATAGAAGTCTTGTGCTATGGTACTCTCTTGTAGCTTGTACATACAGAAAAATAGTAGGGTCTTCTATGAATTCTGTCTAAAGTAGAGATTTCCTCCTTAGTGATATTAGACAGGAATTCATTAGAGCAGTAGTTAGTAGATAGGTAGTCAGTAGACAAGATGAGATAAATAAGAAGAGTGCTACTAGCCCCTACAAAGAAAAAATATCAGATTTGGAGTATAAATCAAGAAGCTGTTATAGGATGCTTGAACACTAACAATTTTTATTTTTATTTTCTTTTATTTTTCTTTTAGATAATAAAAAGGCATGTGACACTACAGTCACATGACAGGTCAATTGATGTGACATCATAGGCCTAGAACATGGTAAAAGAATCTGGAAGATGATATCAGGGTACATGTATACAACATAGTGGCCTTGAGTAGGGAATGAGACAGACATAAGGTTGTAGCATGGACAATAGGGCAGGCTTAATTATTGGTAGCACGGACCAGGCATGTTTTGTATATATAGGACTCTAATTTAGCAAAGACTTCTTGTCAAGTTCTCTTGTGATTTTCTCCACTTGATTGCCTACTGAGAGCTTTACTTACTTGTATAGCTATTGGACTTTGTGTCTAGTGGTTGCCACAATAGGAGCAAGTCCAACACAGAATCTAAACAACAATTACTACTATCTTTTTTACTATCACTATTACTCTTAACACTCACAACACTACTACCACCATACACTATGAGTCAATATGACTTACAGACCATCATTAGGTAATAATAGGAGCAGCTTACAATACTGCAGGCATAGCTCCAAGTATTGGTAGTACAAGAAGGAGCAGAAGTAGCAGAAGTAACAGTAGTAGTAGTAGTAATAAACACAAGTGTTCAACAGGACCTCATCAAAGATTTCAGGTTTTGTTACAGCATATAGATTATATATTAGAATGAAGATAAGTGGAGTAGCAGTAGAAGAGCAAATTCAATAAATCCTCTCATATATATAGGGAAGATTAGCAAATATATGAAAAAAGAATATATTAGAGGACTTAGAGGTGGGGTTGTTAGAATATAAAATAGTAGAAGTGTTTTTAACAAATATAAGAAAAGAGTTTGGAGGAGAAGATGAGAAGTCAGTAAAAGTAGCAGAATTGAAGAAGTTAGAGTAGAGAGAAAGAACAATAGAAGAATTCAGGAGAGCAGCAAGAAATAGCAGATACAAAGAGAGACCACTAGTAGAAGAATGAGAGATAAATATAACTATATATTAAAGACTCATGGAGTCAGAATGGCAGCCAAGCTCAATTGAGCAATATGTTATAATCACAAGACTTTAGAGTAGGTCAAGTAAAAAAACCTTGTATAAAGATTACACAAGAGAACTCAATAAAGAGCTCTGTACAAACTAGTCTATCTTTTATACCAAACTAAGTGGTCTATGCTAACTACTTCTCTAGCCTACCCTAAAGACCATGTATTCACCTTAAGGTCAACATGTATGTTATGGAATACTTTGGACACTGACAATTTTTCTTTTCTTATTATTTAATTTCTCTGATTTTATATTTTGTTTTCTTTTTCTTTTGATTTATTTTGGACAATGAAGAGGCACATGACATTGCAGTTATATAACAGGTCACATGAGGTGACTTCATAGGCCTAAAACATAGTAGAAGGAGCTAGAAGATAACATTAGGGTACATAGATACAATATAGTAGTCTTAAATAAGATGTGAGACAAACATGAAGTAGAAGTATGGACATAAGGGCAGGTTTAATTATTAGTAGCACGGACCAAGTGTAGTTTGTATAAATAGAACTCTAATATAACAGAGACTCCTTGTCAAGTTCTCTTGTATTTTTTCCACTTGATTGCTTAACTAAGAGCTTTACCACTTGTGTTATCATTAGACCTTGTGTCTAGTAGTTGCTACAATAATGTTTGCTATATGTTGTATAATATCATTCTCCAGAACCTTCTACATCCTTCTATGTATCTCATGACTTTGTGACTGTTACTGTGACTGTGTTATCTGATGTGACTGATGTGTGACAGTGTGATCTTGTCACTCTAACCCTAATCCTAGATTTAAAGAAAAGAATAATAAATCAAAAAAGAAAAAGAAAAAAGAATTAAATAAAGAAACTAGCATCCAAGCTTCTTATGTCTAACATAATAGTACAATAGAATAATTGCTTTGGATAGAAATTAGAGAGAGAGTAGAAGAGAAGAAGAGAGACTAAGAGAACAACAAGAACAGAGATTACATGCTTCAAGATTGAACAATATAGAGGTACCCAAACAATAGTAGCCATAGCCTCAAGTTTGGCCAAGGAGGTAGGAGATGTCTCAACAATAGGTTCAAGCAGGACTTGCTCTAATAGAGGGAGTTGAAAGAATGAATGCAGTTATGGTGTGTCCCAATCAGAGAGCAGAGTTCATTCTATGTAATCCATACAGAATAGGAATTGTTACAACTGTGAAGGTTGTGGATATTTGGCAAGGAGTTGTAAGAATAGAGGAACAGAGAGCAGAATTGGGAAGGGTGGAAGACTGGAATGTAGAGAAAGAAGAATGATTGAGGGAGGAAACAAGAACAATAGTAATTTAAATAGGGACCAAAACCTAATACTCCTTAATTGAGTCTCAACAATATGTACATAATATTCTCTAGAGTAATAGAAAATACATCCTGTTGTGAATCTAAAAATGAGGAACTGTTAAGAGAAGTGACAGTGAAGATTGGACTGGAGAGGATTGATATGCAGAAAGAAGTGGTAGTAGAAGTATTATTAAACAGTAGAGCAATAGGATTAGTTATGAGTTTGGAGTTTGCAAGAAAGCAGAGGTTTAAGTTTAAAAAAATGAAGAAGTCTATATATATAAGAAATATAAATGAAACATTCAACAAGAAGAGACTGATAGAAAATACAGTGGAGGTAAATATTTATTACTAGGAATATAAAAAAAGGACAGAGATTAATGTGATAGAAAAGCAAAAGTGGAACATGATTTTAGAAATGTCATGGCTTGCCTGCCACAATCCTGAGATCAACTGGAGAATAGAAGAGGTAAAGATAATGAGGTGTCCAGAAGAATGTGAGAAGTAGTAGAGCAAGGAAAACCAGAGTGGCAAAAGTAAAAAGAGGAAGAAAAGAAATGAGAAGAGAAGAAAGAAAGAAAAAGAAAAAAACCAAAGAAAGAAAGGAAGATGAAAGTAATAAAAGTAGCAGAAGAATGGAAGATTTGGGACAAGAAAGAAGAAGTAGCAAAATTAGAGGTGGAAACAAGAAAGTTGGTACTGGAGAAATTTCATAAGTAAATCCACATTTTTGGCAAAAATGCCAGTGAATAGATGTCTACAAGGAAGCTCTGGGATCACACAATAGAAACAAAGGAAGGATTTATACCAAGGAAGGAGAAGGTGTATCTGTTATTGAGAGAAGAGAGGAAAGAAATACACAAGTTCATATTAGAACAATTGAGAAAAGAGTACATCAGACTCTTGAAGTCATCTCAAACAGCACTAGTGTTTTTTGTAGGAAAGAAGGACAGTAAGAAGAGAATAGTACAGAACTATAAGTATTTTAATGAGTGGACTATTAAAAATAATTATCCTTTATCTTTAATTTCAAACATAGTAGAAAACATAGGTACAAAAAGGTATTTACTAAGATAGACTTGATATAGAGCTATAATAATGTACAGATAAAAGAAGGAAATAAGTGGAAGATGGTATTCATAACACCAGTTGAGCCAATAGTGATGTTCTTTGGACTAACAAACTCATCTGCAACTTTTCAGACCATAATAAACAAAATCTCACATGATCTCATCAACACTGGAAAAGTGGCAAGCTTTATCAATAATATAATTATTGGAACAGAAGGAGAGGAGGGGCATGATGAGCTAGTGGAAGAAGTAGTAAGGAAATTAGCAGAGGACAATTTGTATGTGAAACCAGAGAAGTGCAAGTGGAAGGCTAGAGAAATTGGGTTTTTAGGAGTGGTAATAGAACTAGAAAGAATAAAGATGGAGGAAAAGAAGATGAAAGGTGGTTTGGATTGGCCAACTCTGAAGAGAGTTAAAGATATACAGAAGTTTTTAGGATTGGCAAACTACTATCATTAATTCATTAAAGATTTCATAGTGATAGCCAGATCATTACATAATATGATAAAGAAGGATTAAAAGTAGAATAAACAGAAAGGTAAAAGAAGGTATTTAGAGGGTTGAAAAGAAAGTTTACAAAAGAACCAGTATTAGTAGTACTGGACTTGGACAAAAAATGAGAATGGAAGTAGATACATTATATTATACAATAGGAGGGGTATTATCTATAGAATGTGAGGATAGGAGATGGAGACCAGTAACTTTTCTTTCAAAATCTCTAAATGCGACAGAGAGAAACTACAAGATACACAACAAAGGGATGTTGGCAGTGATCAGAGGACTAGAAAACTAGAGGCATTTATTAGAAGGAGCAAAGTACAAGTTTAAGGTCTAGACAGGCCATAAGAATTTAGAATACTTTATAAAAGTATAAAAGTTGAATAGAGAACAAGTCTGTTGAATACTATATCTGTCAATATTCAACTTTACTCTAAAACATGTGCCAGGAACAAAAATGGGAAAGGCAGATAGACTTATTAGATAACCAGACTAGAAAGTAGGCATAGAAAATGACAATGAAAATCAAATATTTATTAAGGACTGTTGGTTTTATATTTTATATAAAGTAATAATAGATGGACCTAAAGTAGAAATAGTAGAAAAGATAAAAAAAGCTAGAAGTAAAGATGAGAAAGTAGTTAGAGTAGTAGAAGAGATAAAGAAGGAAAATATAAAAGTATTAAGAGGAGAGGAATGGCAGTTAGAGATAGAATTGGTACTGAAGGAGAGAAAAATATATATGCCAAAGAATGAGGAGTTGAGAGTAGAAATAATCTGGTTACATCATGATATACTGATAGTAGAACATGGAGAGAAGTAGAAAAGGATGGAGCTAGTAATAAGAAACTATTGATGGCTAGGAATGACTAAGAATGTAGGAAGATACATAGAGAAATGTGATATGTGCCAAAGAATAAAGAATAGGACAGAGGTACCAGTAGAGAAGTTGAAGTTGAGTGAGGTTCTGGAAAAACCATAGACACATCTGATGGTGAACTTTATTACAAAGTTGCCATTAGTAGCTAGAAAAGATACTATTCCAGTGATTTGCAATAGATTGTCCAAAATAACACATTTTGTAGCAATAATGAAAGAAACATCAGCAGAAGGATTAGCAAGACTGTTTAGAGACAATATATAGAAGTTATATGGATTGCTGGAGAGTATTGTGTTAGACAGAGGACTATAGTTTGTAGCAGAGATAATAAGGGAATTGAATAGCATGTTGGAAATTAAGACAAAGCTGTCAACATCATTCCATTCTCAAATAGATAGATAAACAGAATGAATGAATCAAGAGTTAGAGCAGTATCTTCAATTCTTTGTAGACCATAGGCAAAAGAATTGGCTAGAATAATTAGTATCAGCAAAGTTTGTGATTAACAACAAAGCACATTCAACAACCAAGATGTCTCCATTTATAGCAAATTATAGAAAAGAGATGAGAATGGAAGTAGATTTGAGAAGAAAAGAAAAGATGGAAAAAGTGACAGAGTTTGCAGAAAGAATACAAAAGGTACAAGAAGAAGCAGAAGCTACATTAAAGAAGGCATAGGAAAAAATAAAGAGACAAGCAGATAGAGGAAGGAAAGAAGCTAAAGAATAGCAAGTGGGAGATAGAGTAATGTTGAGTACAAAAGACTTGGTGTTCAAAGAAAGCCTGGCAAAGAAATTAGTAAATCAATATGTGGGTCCATATACTATCAATAAGGTAATATCTACCAATGCAGTCAAATTAAGACTGTCAATGTTAATGAAAACTCACCTAGTAGTGAATGTCAGTTGAATAGTACAATACAAGAACCAAGTAGAGAGATAGAAAGAAGAAGAAGTAAAACCAGTAGAGGTAGAAAAAGTTGAAGAATAGAAAGTAAAAAGAATATTAAATAAGAGAAAAGTGAGGGAAGTAGTAAAGTATTTGATATAATGAAAGAAGTTTACAGTAGAGTATAATAGTTGAAAAAACGAGAAGAATTTGGAAAATACAAAGAAAGTAGTAGTAGAATTTGAGAGAAGGATGAATATACAAGTGAGAAGACAAGAAAATTTAGATATAGTAGAGAAAAGAGATTTCAGAAGGAGAGAGTTACTAGTGAAATATACAGTAAAAATATTGTATGGGTGGGACAACAAAAAGTTTGAGAACAAGTATTGGAAAAAAATTAGAAATAGTAAAAAGGGAAAAATAAGACAATATAAAACAAAAAAGAAAGTTTCTCTAGGAGTAAAAACCTTGAAAGAGAAATAATGTCAGACTTATGAAGTTTGGACCCAAGTTTCTTTTAATTTTCATTTTAATTTTAATTTTATTTTCAATTTATTTTCTATTTGAGAATCTAAGGTTACAGTTAGAGTGATATTATAATCACATACTATTACATATCAGTCATATTAGATGGAATAGCCACATTATTGGTCACATGATCACACAGCCACACAGAACCTAATAAAAGGTTCAAAAACAATGATGTTATATAATATATATAATATATGTTGATCTCATAGCTGATACATGGTCTTTAATGTAGGTTAGATGTAATAATAGCACAGACTATCTAGTACAGTATATAAAGGTAGATATATTGTACTAAGAACTCCATTGAGTTCTCTTGTGTTAACCTAATATAAGATTCTTTCTCTTGAATAACTTTAAGTTTTTAAGTTTGTAACACTTATATGTTATATTTTAAGAATAAAGTTGTTCACAAAATACTACTTTTGAATTAGAGTAATCACAAAGAAAACTTAATAAAGTTCTTAGATATAATATATCTATCATACATACTAATAGCTGATAGTCTATACTCTACTACTTTAGCCTATCCTAAATAACTATATATTATTCTTAAGGTCAACATATATTGTATGATATTATTGCCCTAAAATCTTTCATACTATTTTATTGTAACATGTGATCATGTGACTGTGACATGTTACTAATATATGACAGTATAACCATATCATCATATTAACTTCTAACTCTAAAAATAGAAAGAAAAGAATAAAAATGAAAATCAAAAATAGGGTTTAATGTTTGTAACTTTGACATTATATATTACAGACTATAGTCTGTGTACATACTATAACCAACCTACTCTAATATTTATATACTTTTTATAAGACTAACATATTGTTACTATACTATATAATATTACTTATTTTTAGAATCTTTTATAACCTTCTCTATATTATATGATTGTGTGACTACACTGTATTATGTGTTACACCTTTATCATACTTCTTTACCTAAGTATAAAAAAGATAAATTAAAATAAAAATGAGAAAGAAAATTAAAATAAACCAAGTCTCTCATCTTCAACTCTAACATCAACCTTATCTTTGCAAATGGCCTAGTTACTTAACATGTAATCTCATCCAACTAGTCAATCCAACCTAAGTTTGTCTTCAACTCTAACTATCTAGCTATCTAGTAGATTTTATTCAACAACATGACTTCTATTAGCAACTGCTATAGAAACAGGTATAATATAAAGAATATTAACAAAAAAGCATAGTTCATAAATATCCTGGAATATCTCCAAGTATCTCTAGATATACTAATAGACACTAATAAGGCTATCTCCACTACTGACCTCAAAAATAGCATCAGCTCTTATAATAGCAATAACACTTACTAACAAGCAAGTAGCAAAAAAGTACAACCCCAAACTGACAGTCAAACTATAATAGAACAAGACTTTTACTTATTAAAACAGCTGTTTATACTTAATAATTCTGGAAACTTTAATATAAATACCTTAAAACACATGATATCTAAGACTTAAACCTGGGCAGAGATATAAAAACAATAGTAGATGAAGTATAGAAAATTTGTCAAGAAATAACAAAATATAAGAACTATCTCATCCTAGCAATATCAAGAGGACCAGAACTACTCTCTGTTATCATATACAAAGAAAAATACAAAACCCTCAGAATAGCCTTCTACCAAGAGCCTCTTTCTCTTTCTATTTCTATCAAAGCTAATATATTATATAGACAGAACAACAAAATCCTCTTTAAAGAAGTTATTTACACAGAAGTTTAGATATTAAGCTTGAATATAACTGCTAGTGCCAGCCAGATTCATTACATTATACTCAAATAGACCTAGTTATATACAGAAAATAAGGTAATCATGTACATCTGATAATGCCTTACTAATAACTACTATTTCCTATAGTAGCAAAGAGTAATTGCAATAGTACTCAAGAAGTTCAAAATTTAATTATGCTCAGCCCAGAGTATACTATCTCATTACACTTCTTAAGTATATAGGCAAGTTACTTAAAAAAGTAGTAGTTTACAGACTAACTTATCTAGTAGGCTGATACAACCTCATCTTAAATTTCCAGTTTAGAAATAGAGCCAACTTCTCTACTTGAGAATTATTTTAACTTTGTTAACTATAAATATCTTCTTAACAAGATAAAAAAAACACCATATCTCTCTTAAACTAATAAAGTAGACAACAAATTACCTCTCTAACTAAGAGATAGCAATCTATCTTAATGGTACCTGAGAAGAAATAAAACTAAAGAACACCATCTTACAAAAATCCTCTACCTCTTACATCCTTGCTTTTTTTTACTTAGTAGACCTACTCAATATTTTTGGAATATCAGCCAACCTCATCAAGATTCCAGAAAACTATCCTTATAATCACCCTACTCATATCTCTATTCTTATGTATGTGAATAATAGAAAAATAACTGTCTTTTCTCTCTCTTTAGATATCAACAACTTTATAGTTGCCACAATTAGTAAACCAATAGCTATATTCAGCTAAACTCTTCCCCATCAAGAATAAAAAGGAACTTATGTACTATACTCAGAGAAAAAGAGACAAAACATCACCTCATATTAACCTTACTAACTATAACAGCACTATTTCCAGAATACTAATGAGCTATACAATCTACTGGTTGAAAGTCCACTTTTATTACAAACTTCTTTTCATTACTATATCACCAAAATAACAACAAAAACTAAGAATACTATTACATGTACCTTGATACTAGCAAGTACTGTTCATAGTCTATTACATTACCATCTCCATCTTCTCTGCTACATATATATTCTTCCTATTATCATATATATCAATACTGTCTGGTAAATAGGCAAATAAAAAACTAATAAAGTTCAAAACAGAACACTCTGCCTAATTTGTATAGCTTTCCATACTACTCCTATCTATGCTTTAGCAAACTTAGTACTAATAACCCCATTCTCTAGTAACTGCCTAACAACTGGCATAATAGATAAGGCCCCTCAAATTCTTTTTTCCTCTCCACTAAGGACAACTGCAGGTTCAAACTAACTTAACTACAAAAAAAGCAATGTCTTATCTCACTATCCTACAAATACATTTTTTCTTTTCTTTTTTCTTTATGATGAAAAACATAGTTAGACTATAGTTATCACAAATAAGATACTCACTGGTTGTGATACTTGAGCTGAATAGTGTTTCAGAGGTTCAGTACAAGGGTATGATGACTGACAGATGATAAAAAGTATCAACAGGAATAATTGATGTTGTTAAGTCTGAGGCCTAGTGTTATGGAACGCTTTGGACACTAACATTTTTCTTTTTCTTTTATCTATTTTTCTTAATTTTATATTTCTTTTCTTTTGAATTCCTTTTTCTTTTTAGTGACAATGAAGAGGCATGTGACATCGCAGTCACATGACATGTCACATGATGTGACATCATAAGCCTGGAACATAATAGAAAGATCTAGAAGATGATGTCAGGGCATATGTATACAACATGGTGGCCTTAAGTAAGAAATGAGGCAGACATGAGGTTGTAGCATGGACCAGATATATTTAGTATATATAGGACTCTAATTTAGCAGAGACTCCTTGTCGAGTTCTCTTGTGAAATCCCACATTATACTTCTTCTTTGAGGTTTACTCGTTAGTGAGATCATTAGATATTATGTCTAGTGGTTGCCACAACATCTAACCCTCAGATACAGAGATATATATACAAAAGAGTGATGGTCTGTGTGCAAGCTGTTACCATCACATGATCAAAACTCATACCTGATGGGAGCTGTCATCTGTCATAGCAGCTGTCAGGCTAATTTTAGAAGATAACTAATTATGTCACTATATTGATATGCTTGTATCTCTACCAATACTTATTGCTTTGAGACGCACCATATATTGTTGGAAACAAATTGATGAGCACTTTCCAACACAAGTTCAATCATGCGAATCCGTCCCGCCATTCATGAGATATTAGCAGACAAAGCTTTTACAGCTGCTGATGGCCCGATATCTTAGTCATTTGTTGTTGCTTTTGTACATCCTGCATATATGCAAATAGCCCTTATTTGAGGCTTTCCAGCGCAACTTAGTTTGTGAAAATTGGTCCACTGGTTGTGGAGATACAAGCTGAATGAAGTTTGTGACAATAGTAAATGCTTCACAATTCACCAATTTACTGCTGACAAAGGCTTACCACAACTATTTTGCCAATCAAATACACTGCTATCCAAAAATACTCCTTATCTACTTCAATAGCTCTCAAATTTCCTTCTTTAACTTTTTTTACTAAGTTGGATCAGTAATAGTAAAATATCACCTTAAAAGAGAAGTTTTCTGCCAAAAACTTGGCTTTTGGAGCTTAGCTAAAGTCTATAATGCAGAGCTCACAAGACTTGTAGTTGTCATATCAGAATTCGTCTCCAATACAAACCACCATTCCAAAGTTCACTATATCTACCTATATACTAATAATGTCTTAGCTATATCTATAGTTTCCAATCTCAAACTCCAATAAGACCAGCTTATATTAGGGACAACTCACACTTACTGAAGATATCCAAGAATATAGTATAGAAGACAGAAATGAAAGCTAGACTTAGCAATTGTAGATTAGATAGGAACTAGAAGTAATACTATGTAAATAATGATCTTGGCTCTAATGAATGATATTACACATAGCCTATATGTCATGTAACTATATTTTCAAAGAACAGAAGCTTTAAAAGAGAGTTGAGATGAGTATGGTACAAGTTCAAGTTGATTATCAAACTAAAGAATAGTATATAGTAGCTAATATAAAAATAATAATCTAATAATCTTCTACTGCTACACATACTCTGGGTTATTAGGTACTATGGAAGTCATCACCTGAAACTCTATAGAATTAATAAGAAATATAAGGTTTAGTTCTTAGATTGATGGATGATGGAGTAAAGTATAATCTATACTAGAAGAGAGTAGAAAAAATACAAATGTCAAACTATTAGATATATAAAGCTTGAATGCTAACTTTTTTATTTAATTTTCCTTTTTCTTTTCTTTTGGATTTATTTTTTTATTGTGAACTTAGGGTTAGGGTTAGAGTGATGTTATGATCATACTATCACACATCAGTTACATCAGATAACATGGTCATAATAATAGTCACAAGTCATGAGGTTATGAAAAAGGATATAAAAAGTTCTAGAAAGATGATGTTATATAATGTGTAAAACACATGTTGACCTTAAGGTAAATATATAGTCATTTAGAACAGGCTAGAAGAGTAATAGCACAGACTATGATAGTTTAGTATATAAGATAGACAATTCTATACAGAGTTCTCTATTAAGTTCTCTTATGTAATCTCTATACAAGGTTCTTTCTTTTGAAAAGCTCTAAGTTCTTGATATTATAACACAAACAGTATGTAACAGCTTATAATATATATATTCTACCAAAATACTCTTAGCTGGCTTAATTTCTCACCACACTACCACCTCTCTATTCTCTAGTCTTCTAGCCACACCAAAATCAGAGAAAATGAAAAAGCCAATAAACTAGCTAAAAAAACTACTCCTTCTGTATCTGAGAATTAAACCTCAGACTTAACAACATTAATTTACATCAATCTTTATTCTTTATTATCTGTATTGATCTTAATCATCATTATCATCATTATTGGACTTCTGAATCACTCCTAAACCTCTGAGAGTACACCCAAGGTTTAGATATTACAAACAAGTAAATAGTTCATTTTGTAATAATAATAAGCAATACTATATAGGTTAATATTGATTTAGATTCAACTATTGTTAGGGTAACTAATGAAGTATGTGAGAATCAGTAGAATTACTTTAGAAAAATATAAGTATATTTAACATGATATGTTATGACTCAAAGATCTTAGAGTAGATCAATGAATAAAATCTTATATGTCAAGATCATAGAAAGTAAACTTAGTTTCTTTTTATTTTTCTTTCTTGTTCTTTATTTTCTTTTCAATTTATTTTCCATTTCTCTATTTTTAGAAATTAGGGTTAGGGTTAGAGCTATAATTGGTCATATCAGTCACAGCTGATGGTATGGTCACAACATTGATCACAGGATATGAGAGAAAGGAGTAAACTCTAGAACCAATTTAATACTACAGCCACTTTAGCAATTTGTCAGGTATACAAACATATTCTTACTAAATAGAAATAGGTATAGAAAAACTGATCCCAGAGTAAACAATATACTCTTACAAACTGTATTTCTCCATCTTCTTAAGCTACCCCCATTTTAAAGTCTTGTATAACCAAAGAGAAATCTTAGACTACCTCATTTAATACAGAATAGACTATAACTACTTCAAAGACTATGAATAATCTGCAATTCTCTCAGAAAGCATATTCTATCCTTATGGAGAGAAATTACAAATGTATGAGTATAATATATATATATATATACTTATGATATGACAATTACTGCCAGATCCTCTACAATATTTTAAGCTCTATATACATTCTAAATATCTTCAATACCAAACAAGACATAGCTACTCTAAGTAGATTTCTTGAGAAATTAGATATATTTACCAAAAATAAAACAAATATTACATATCACAAAATGAACTACTCACTGATTATGATACTTGAACTTAGGTAACTTAATAGTAGTTTAGAGGTTCAGTATAAGGAGATAATGATGGTAGATAATAAGTAGTATCAACAAGAATAATTGATGTTGTTAAGTCTGAGGTCTAATCCTCAGACACAGAGATATGTATATGAAAGAGTGATGGTCTGTATTCAAGCTGTTTCCATCATAACTAATTATATTACTATATTGATATGCTTGTATCTCTATGAATACTTACTACTATGAGATATACTATATATCAACAGAAATGGTTTGATAAGCATTTTCCAATGCAAGTTCAATTGTATGAATCCATCCAGCCATTCATAACATATTAGCCAATGAAGTATTTGTAGCTACTGATAGCCTGATATCTTGGTTGTTTGTTGTTGCTTTTGTATATCATACATATGTACAGATAGCCCTTATTTGAAGCTTTCCAGCACAATTTAGTTTGTGAAAATTGGTGTACTAGTTATAAAGATACAAGCTGAATGAAGTTTGTAATAAATATTATATGTATTTCTCATTATCAATAGATATATATAGCTATAGATACTATACTGTATTCTTACACTTTACCAATTAACTCATTCTCCATTCTTACTCAAGTCTTTGCCTAAGTTGCAACCTAAGCCAAGCTTAAGATCATAACAACAAACCTACTATATTATAACTTAGGTTCTTAAGTAAAAGATGACTTTTGTATTGAGTAACATAAAAGAACTTAATAGAGTTCTAAGTACAAGTTAACTTACCTTATATACTTCAAACCATAGTCTGTACATACTACAACTAACCTATTCTAAAGTCCATGTACTTTCTATAAGACTAATATATTATTATTATGCTATATAACATCACTTATTCTAGAACCTTTCATGTCCTTTTTTGTGTCACATAATCCTATGACTGTTATGAACTAAAGTCCTTAGGGTTAAACAATAGAACAACTCTTGTATTTGAGTAATACAAGAGAACTCAATAAAGATCTCTTTACAAAGTAGTCTACCTTTTATACTACTATCAATGGTCTATGCTCACTACTGTGCATCCTACCCTAAATGACCATGTGTAGAACATGAGGTTAACATATGATATCTATGTTATATGACATCATTTGTTCTAGAACCTTCTACTTCATTCTCCCAAGTCTCGTGACCAATGTTGTGACCATACCATCAGATTGTTACTGATGTGACTGTTATAGCGCAAGGATGTGGACAGACTTTAGGGTTAGGGTTAGTGGACAAGAATAGGACAGTAGGTAATTATTAGTCTACAACGGACATAGGGTTAGGAGATAGGCACGTGACCTGGAAGTCATGTGATATAGTCTAGAGCGGTCTGGAAGGACTTAGGGTCTAGAAGGATCAGGAAGAGTCTAGAGATAGAGTTAGGGTTAGGAGATGATATCAAGGGACATGGGTTCCTCATGGTGTACACATGGTGTGCACATGTATAGCGGAGATTAAAGGAATGACGTCAGGGCACATGTAGGAAGCATGGTAGCCTTATGGAAAACACATGTGGATGAGTAATAGAACATGAGGTAGTAGCATGGTGGATAGACATGAGGTAGACACATTGTTGTAGCACGGACCACATGTAACTTATATAAATAGAGGAGCAATGCAGCGAGGGCTCCTTGTCGAGTTCTCTTGTAATCCCCCATTCGTTACTTGATAGCCTA
>Ga0157364_1000601_pt1 | contig 25969 bp, 11 predicted proteins | sample AttsexASBM2_FD_111476 | JGI IMG/M metagenome (GOLD analysis project Ga0157364, IMG submission 111476) | Fungus gardens microbial communities from leaf cutter ant in Ribeirão Preto, State of São Paulo, Brazil - Atta sexdens ASBM2 | ecosystem: Host-associated > Fungi > Mycelium > Unclassified ... | reverse complement strand
CAGATCTGAGGGTTAGGAGCTCCATTCCCGAGATATTCGGGAACACCCGTAAGTATACGAACCTTACGGATCGAGTGAAGCAGGAAGTGTTTCATCGTATTTGCTATCTTGCCATTGATTTTGATATTCTCAGGTGAATACCGTCCTGTTCGCCTCGTCTTACCCTGACTCATTCTTTTGTCCCTTTGGACCCTTTTCATTGGATCAATGCTGTCCAGTGATTCAACTGCTTTTCAAAACCCCAATGTCTATTGCCTTCTGTTTCGTATTTCTCTGTAAAATTCAGGACCCATATATCTGGTTATACAGTCTCAGTGATAATGTTTTCTTGACCAATTGTGAGCTATTAGCTACGATTTGCGCGTGTCATCCCATTTTGGTAATCAGCTGATCAAAATGCATTGATGTATAATATGAACATAAATAATGCAGTAGCTTACTATCATTATTTTGAAGTGTTAATTAGCCATCAGAATTAATTTCTGTACATTTGATCAGTCACAAATGAATTAGTCCACAGGGCTATGTGACTCATTCTAGTAGCATGCACATATACAGTTGATGTGAGAGACTCAAGACAAAAGAAACTACTTCAGAAGCTATGCTTAGAACTGATACTCTCAGCAGATTAGTGATAGACTAATTGATGAAAATGCTTCTATGACTAGAATAGGTCCTAAGCATTTCTATTCTAAGAATATTAGACCTTCATTGCAATATGACTTAACTTTATGCTCTGCCTAAAATTCTTACTTAACTACTTAGTAATTTCTGAGTGATTAGGAAAATATTTTAGATATAGAAAAAAATTATCCTCTTGCTAAAATGATAACCTAATACATTATACTAACCAGCATAGATAGCTACTAATATTACCCTAGAGTAAACCAAACTGGAATTTACTATACTTTCTTTAGGTCTTTAATTATATAAGAGAAGTCAAGTCTAAGCTACAAGAAACACTTGGTTATAAGCTATACTAATTATTATCATATAGTCTGTATTTCAAAAAACTACAGAAGAATAAAGAAAAGTGACTAGTATTTACTCTTATATCTTAGTAGAAGAAAAGATTAGAAATGTAAACCTAAACCAATTTTGAGGCTTAGAAAAATTAAGATAAAGAACAAAAGTGTTACAAACAATAATGCTTCAGGTTCTATAGATGTTTACCTTATGTTTTTGCATATTTTGAACAAGTGTTGGGGTTGTTTCATCTTATGCCTTTTACTTACTATACCTTGTATTATCCTTTTATTAAAAAAATCAGCAATTTATTACATGGAGTGTATAGGCAGGCCATAGTAGCTACTTCACATAAGAAAGAAATGATATGGAACTATATGAAATGAAATGAAAGGGAAAAGCAAACAATACAACTACTATATGAGCAAAGGCCACTCTGTTATATAATACTTTCTCCAAAGGAGAAGGCATTTGGGTTGAATTCAAAGAAGGAGACAAACTGGCTAATTGTATCCCTCATCAGATTTCAATAATTGTTGAACCTCCTGCAATCATGGAGAATATAGCATCTTAATTCTATTGGATAGATTCCACATGAACAGGTAAAGTCTTTATTTGGGAAGAAATGAAGATGGTATTCTCCTATAGAAGTATATTTAGTAATAGCTCTTGTAGCTCTTGTGCATAATGAGTTAGAATATCTGAAATATTTAATCCATGGACCTCTATTAATATACAAAGGTTATATAGGAAGTAGTTCATTATCTAAAAAATTGAGGAATTGTCTACCTTTGGAGTCAGACATTTGAAAAGTTATTTGCTAATTTTTGATGATGTTATTGCATTCATTCTTCATATTAAAAATCCCAAGACATTTTGCATAGGTGTAATGGTATAAGGTTGAACTTTTTAGTTTCTTTGCCAATTGTTGAGTAAAGGGGCCATTTGTCATTACTTGGACAATCCCAAAATTCAATAGAGTTCAAGGGTTGTTTGTTAGAGAAATACCTTAGATCTTTTGATATAGTAATTGATTATTATTGTGGATAGACAGATGAATCAAAAATTTAATATACTATATGAATTGCATTGGTGATAACAATAATATAAGAGACTTCTGGGATTCAAATAGCTTGGTTTATACCACATCTGATAGCAAAGAGCTTGGCTTCAGTAAAAGTGATACTGACTACATAATGTAACATCTTTTTGATAGGATTCAAGTGTAAATGAATGTGTGCTATAGATATAGCAATGTTGTTTCTAATACTAATATCTGAGATGACAACTGTTGATTTGAGATTGAACAAAGCATGAAGAACAATGTCTTTGTAGCTTGTATGATTAAAATAAAAACAACTAAAAAAGATATCAACTATTACAACTTAAAGATCTTAGAGTTGATTAATAAAAAGAACCTTATATAAGAATTATATAAGAGAACTTGATAGAGATCTTTGTATAGAATTGTCTACCTTATATATCTATGACTACTGGTCCATGCTCTACTACTTTAGTTTATCCTAAATGACCATGTGTCTGCCTTGAGATCAACATGTGTATAATATATTGTATAACATTATTCTTTCTAGAATCTTCTACTGTTTTCCATTATGACATGTAATCATGTGACTGTGACTTATTTGTGACTTCAGTTTATATTGTGTGATAATTTGTGACTGTGACATATGACATCATGCTAATTTCTTATCCTAATTCTCTAAAATAAATTAAATGAAAATGAAAATAGGAAAGAAAATAAAACAAAATCCAATGTTTACAACTCTAACATTAACTAGTCTAGAGCTAGGAGAAAGTTCACTATTAAGCAAATCAAATACAAGAAAAATTCCATTAAGATAGTTGCTTGTATTAATAACAAAACTTTTGATTTTTAATCATTGCTTGAAAGTTATGTTTTCTCTTGATAGATGATGATGATTAGAATTTTCATTGTGTCTGCTTTTAAGAAGGGACTTGATAGTATAATTGTTTAGAAGAGTGGATGTTTTATATTGTTGTCATTTACTAAGTGTCAGATATGTAAAACTTGGATGCTAGCTTTTTCATCTAAATTCCTAATGTAGGAGAAGTGCAAAAAGCACTTAAGATCTACAAAGTAGCTCTTCTTTGCATTTTTCTGAGCTTTTTGAGAGGATATATAAGTAGTGCTTTATTGAAATGCTAGAGAGAAAATTCATAGAGGGCAATGAGGAGAACACACAACCTGTAAAGAAGGCATTTTTGATAGGGAAGTAGATCATGAGTAGAGTTTCCAAACATTTTCATACACTTAACTATCATCACAGCTTTGTTTGAATAAAATTTGATATATTGTTGAAATAAAAGCTTTCTATCAAAAATGAAGCCCCTTGTATTACCCTCATGTTGTATAAGTCAGTGTTTTATATAGTAGTAGAGGTCTTCTCATGTTTTCCTTGCTAACTTTCTATTGTTTTCTAAAGGATATCTATTAAAAACTTAAAACTGAGAGTTAAGTTAAAAAAGCAATTTTAGATTGGGTAATTATAAGAGAACTTGATGGAGTTCTTAAGTACAATATATCCTACTTATATATACTAAACTAATGGTCCGTGCTATACAAAATCTAGCCTATTCTAAAAGCCATGTATATTACATACTGTTGATATATAGTATGATAACATTATTCTAGAACCTTCTACATCCTTCTGTAACATGTGATTGTGTAACTGTGACTATAACTGTATCATGTGATGTTATGCTAAACCCTAATCTTTTTTTTAAATTCATCAATTTATTATACAGAGTGTGAGGGCAGACTATAGTAGCTACTTCATAACTACATACAAGCAGACTGAAGCAATATGAAGAAGAGAAAAGAAGAAGAGAGAAAAGAACAACACAAATAAAAGATAAAAGAAAAAGAAAATAAAGTCAGAAATAAAACTATACATGATATCATAACAATGGCAAAAAGTCCAAAGATGCAACAAAGTCTTTCCCAAAGGAAAAGACTTTGTTGTTAAGTTTGAGGAATAAGATAAAGTGAGCAATGAAGTCTCTTCTCAGATTTCAATAGTTGTTAAACCTCCTATAATCATACAAAATATGTTGCTAAGATTTAATAGAATATGAACCATAAGGATATGAAAAGTTTTCCTTAGGGAAGAACTTGAGTCTGTATTTGCCAATAGGTACATGGTTAACAATGGCTCTGGTAGCTCTAGTGCAAAGAGAGTTGGAGTGACCAAAATATTGTAGTCATAGGCTGCCTTTAATATTCAACAGTTTGAGAGGATTAAAGTCCTTATCTAGAAGTTTGAGGAAATTTCTTTCTTTGAGGTTAGACACTTAAAAAGACATCCTCCATTGAAACAAAACATCATTACAATTGTGTTTCTTACTGAAGTCTCAAGATAATTTGCATAGGAAGCTAGTCAATAAGTTGAAGCCTTTGGAATCTTTGGTGACTGCTGAATATAATGGCCAGTTTTTATTACTGGAACAGTCCCAGAATTTGATGTGATTGTTGATGTCTTTATTGAAGAAATCTCTTAACTTGCAAGAGATAGCAGCTGAATATATCTGATAAGGATGTGATGATGAGTCGAAAATTTTCTTTGTGGCATATAATGAGTCAGTTATGACAATAATGTGCTTAATATGTGGAATACCAATTATCTGGTTTGTTATGACTCAAAACCCTTAGAGTTGGATTAAGAGGTAATCTTGTCGTATTGGGTAACACAAGAGAACTCGATAAAGAACTCTTCTACAAACTAGTCTACCTTATATAGCCCTACAGATGATCTGTGCTAGCTACTGTGCACCCTACTCTAAACAACCATGTGTAGTTCATGAGGCCAACATGTGGTGTCCATGTTGTATGACGTCATCTGTTCTCAAGTCTTCTACTAAATTCTCCCAAGTCTCGTGATCTATCTTGTGACTACGCCATCAGGTTGTGACTGATGTGACAGCATGACCAATCAACCCTAACCCTAGTTGTTCTAAAAATAGAAAATAGAAAAATAAAACAAAAGAAAAATAAAAATGAAAAGTAAAATAGATAAAATTAAGTCTACTATTTGTGAACTTGACATGGTTGATACTATATCTTATGGCAAAAAGCTTTGCTTCAGTGGTAGATATGTTAATGGACTAGTGACATGTTTTGATAATTGGCCTATTGAATAAATGGACATGCGAGACCAAGGTAGTGGCTTGATTTTTTATGTTTGCATCAGATATGACAATGCAAGCCAAAGGATCTGAAGATGCTTGGATAGTGATATTGTTGAGTTTGTGAAGTTAATCATTGACATTGTGAGGTCGGAGATAAAAAAAACAATCTGGAAAATTATCACAGGTAATTTTCCAGAAAAAATTCCTTGTCTAATAAAATGAAAGATGATAGAAATTTGTTACACCTATTATTCATATCAATTAGAGAACTTCTTAAATAAAGAACTTGCTTTAGTGTAAGACTGCTGATAGATAAACAATGCTTGGCCTAGTTATAAGGTCCATCAGTGTTGATGATAGATTTGATTATATAATTTGATGGGAGTGAAAAGCCTCTGAGGAGAAATCTATTATATAATTTCTTTAAGTAAAGGTGAACAGGAATTAAGCTGGAAATAGCTTTAATGCCTACTGTGGGTGACATTCAGAAAGCACAAGTTATTTATATAGCTGCTCTTCATTGCATTTTCCTTAAGACATTGAGTAGATAATGAAGAGGGGCTTTGTTGTAATATCACAACTAAAAGCTATATAATGTTATAGAAAGAGTACAACACCTGTATAGTTATCTCTTCTGGAAGGGAATAAGGCCTCTTGATGAATTCCCCAGTATTTTAATGCATTTGATGGTTGAAATGGCCTTGTTCACATAGAAGTTGATATGAGATTGAAAAGAGAGTTTACAATCAAAGATAAAATCCAGATATTTCCAGATAGGTTTGGGAAGTAATATGGGTCCACTAAGTGAAGTGAGATCTAATGGATGGGGATTGAATGCTCTGTGTAATCTAGAAAAATGAAAGACTTCAGTTTTGCCATGTTCCATGACAAGACCAAATCTTATAAGAAGAGACAAAATAACATTGTAGCTATAGAAAATGTTCATATTAGAAATAGAAAGTGATTTGTTCTGAGAGATGAAAAGTCTATTGTTAATGAATGAAAGAGTAGAAATAGGATTTTATAGGATTTTTAGATATTTTTCCAAAATATAAAAAATTGGGAAAAGATAAAGAGCAGACAAAATTAGAGAAAGGACTAATCCTTGTCTAACACTGATGTCAATGTTATATAAAGGGGAAGAGAAATTGTTCCACAAATATTTGGTTTTCCTATTAATCAGATAGTTGCTAAAGAAAGTCAAGACTTTTGAATCTGGCTTTGTTCAAGATTAAAGGAAGTTGGTGGTTAAGCAATGGAAAAAACTATACAATGTCAAAGGCCACCATGCTAGTAGATAGGGTTTTAACTCAACCTGATTGTATAAAATGAGTTAAGGCCACTCCAGCATCCATAGTAGATCTATGTTTAAATCCACCTAGTTGGCACAAGTGAATAAAGTTGTTGGAAATTGATAAGAACTGTAACTGTTCTCCAATTATCTTTTCAAAGAGCTTTCCAGTAGTGTTAAGCAGGACAAATAGATGGTATGATTTAGTGGAATCATATAAAGCCTTATTTGGTTTGGAGATAATAATGGTGGTCAAAGTTTTGAAGTGAGATGGCCAGTAACCTAAATTAATACATATGTTAGCAATGTTGATTATTTTGTTGATGCATTCTTTGTTCTTAACAATTTTCTTGAGATGTCTTCAGAATAACTTATCTGGTTCTAGAGTTGAAGAATTGTTGCAGCTATTGATGTCATTGATAAGTTCTGCTTTTGAGAAAGGGATCCAGCTTGTAACTTCTTTGTCAGGTAATTCTTCCAAAAGGTGGATATCAATTTGATGGTTTTGAGCTGAATTGAAAGAGTTATGAAGCACTTCCCAAAGATCTTTAAGCTTGATACAAGGATAACTGTTATATTGAATGGCCTTGATTGTAGGGAGTTTTCTCTTCTTGACCCAATTCATGAGCTCCCATGGATTACACTTCTTGTTGGTGATTTCATTGATTCTAGTATCAAAAAAGTTATATTTCATCCTTCTGACCATCCCTTTGAATTTCTTCCAGTCTTCCAATCATTTTTATTGAGTATTTGCAGTTGTAGGTTTACACTACCCCTTTGACAATTATTGTCCTACCAGGCTTTGGAGTGCTTCATGATGTTAACTTTCTTAGAATGTTTATGCTATATGCTGTTGATGTTAATAGTGAGTGAGTTGACAATTTCTTCCAGTATATTGCTGTCAAGAATGGAATCTGTTTTGAGGTTCTTGATAAAATTTGTCAAACCTTCAATAAAGTAATCTTCTTCCTCACTATTCTTGGTAAGAGATTGTTTCATTGTATGCATATGTTTCTCAACTATCAATATGTCAATAGTAATGGGGGCATGATCTGATGTAAGTCTCTAGTCTAGGTAGATATGATGGTTATCATGTTCTGTTAAATTAGGTTGCAGGAAAACTAGATCCAAGACTAAGTTTGAGTCTTGAACATTGTTGGAATACCTAGTGGGGAAAAAATCAGTAAGTTTGGAGATTTCCAAATGAAAAGAGTCAGTGATATCAAATAAAGTGTCTCTATGAGAAGAATGATGTAGTCATTTTAATATGAGATTTGTGTTTTGCTCCATCTTTGATGATTTTCTAAACCTAGTTGATTTTGCTTGTTTTAAGAGATAGGAAAGTGTCTTTGATTTTAATGACTTCTTCTGTATAATTAACAGGTTTTGAAGCCTAAGCATATAATTTAGTCAGGAGTTTATTGATGGGTGCTAACTTTAAGTTTTGGAGAATTTGGAAATTAACTTCCTTAGGCAATTTAGTGAGAATTGAGAGAGGGAGCTTTTTGATGCTCATAGGGACTGTTTTGTCCTTGTTAGCATTGTTACTATTGATGATGGGTTTTAATTTGAGAGTGAATTTTGATACAACTTTCTGTCTTAAAGAATCTAAGTTGTTATTAGCATAAAGCAAATTCTAACTTGACTGATATACTGAAGAAATAAGGTTCTATACAACCTCACCAACATCTTTCAAATCCTCCATATCATTGGATCTCTTCAAATCAATTTGTTTGTTACCAATATACTTAGCCATATGATTGAGTGAATCTCTAATATTTTTAGTATCAGAGGTGAGATGCTTGATAGAGCCATGAAGTAAAATGGAATAGAAATTTTCATTTTATAACTCAGGTTCCATAGGGTTGTTTAGATTGTAAAGTAATTGAATGTTGATGATGACATCAATCAACATGTTGGACAGGTATAGATTTTAGAGCAGGTGTATTTTCAATGTCTTGTTGCATCTTTGCCATATTCTCATAGTTAGTTGCTCCACTAACCTGTATTTTTCTATGTTCTACATAAGACAGTTGTAAACTGTTGATAGGTTCTCTAGTTTTCTTGTCATCAAGAATGTCGCTAAGACATTCCATTCTGGTGGTGTAGTCTACTGATGTCTCACTTGAAGACATAGAGACCATCTTAGAAGTAGTTTTGTTAGAAGACATAATATATCCCCTCATATCATCATAATTGTTGATGTTGCCAATGTAAAAAAAGTTATATTTCCTTAGTCTCTTATAGGTACTACCATACAAAATAGTGGTATGAGAGAAAAAAGAGATGAATAAGGACACTCTTGAAGCCATAGTTTAGAAATATGGCAAAATAGCAAAGTTAAACTGGTATAATTACTTGCAAAATATTAATATCACCAAATAATCTAAAGACTGGTGAAATAAGGAATATCAGATTAATCTAGCAAATTACAGAACCTCTAAGAGTTTAAATGACTGGAAGACTTTCAAAAGTGTTGTCAAGAAATCCAAATGTGTATTTTTTAACAATAAAATTTAAGAAATCACTTCAAGAAACTAAAGATCCTGGGACCTCATGAATTGGGTCAAGAAGCACAAATATCAGCTATTGAAGCTCTTCAGCTTAATGGACAACCATATATTGAAATTAAAGACCTTTAGAATATATTGCACCAAACATTTAACTCAGCATAAAATTACCAAATAAATCTGAACATTTTGGAAGAAATATCTTCAAAACCTATCATGATATAGTCCCCTTTTTCTAAAGAAGAATTCAAAAGTGCCATTAACAAATGCAATAGTTCATCCATTCTAGGACCAGATTGTATATTCTAAAAACATCTTAAAGCAGTTGTCAAAAATGAAAAATATCTCAACAACATTATTAACATTGTTAATATGTACATCAATTTAGGTCATTGCCTTACCTATTTCAAGACATCTTCATTTATTGTCATCCCCAAGCCAACAAAATGATGTATGATTTATCTAAAATGTTCAAACCTATCATACTTTTGAACATATTAGAAAAACTTATCAAGAAGGTAATCAGTAAAAGACTCCAATTTCAGTTAATCTCAAAGAAGTTCATCTACTCTAACCAACTTGGTAGTCTTAAGCAACGTTTGATGACAGATGCAATATTTTCTTAACTTATATAGTTCATTCAGGTTGGGTTAGAAATCTATAAACAAACATTCTAGTTTTTAACATCACTTAATTCTTCCCTTTTCTTAATCACCAGCTTCTTCCAAAGATTCTGGACAAAGCTGGTTTCAATCTAAAAGTTTCTCATTTATTTTTTAATTATTTAATTAGCAGAAAAACCTAATATCTTTGGAATAATTTGATTTTTCTCCTATTTTTCATATTTTTGAAAAAAGAATCAAAAATCTACATATTCTAGTCTCTTTTCTCTCTTTTTTAGATGATAGACTTATCATTTCACAAGAAAAAACTTTGGAAAAAACTAATGCTTTTCTCTTTTGTAGTTATAGTATTATTTTGTCTTTTTTCAAACAATATAGTCTCATCATCAAACATAGAAAATCCGATGTTTTCCATTTTTTTTAGATCCTTGGATCTATTTAATCTCTCTCTTCTTGACCTTACTTTTATTAGAGGACCTATTCTTTACCCTAAAGAAACCTGGAAATATCTAGGCTTTATCTTTGACAAGAAATTGTCTTTCTGACAACACATCTTCTTTTACTCAAATAAAGCTTTATCAACCAATAAAAGTATGAAAATACTTGGAAATTCAACAAGAGAATTACTTTCTCTTCAGAAATAACTCTTATACAAGACTTGTGTCCTGCTCATTGCTTTATATGGATTTTCTTCATGATTTTACATCAAAGTCCCATTATCATTTCCTCTCAAAAAACCCAAGAAGATATAACAAAGAGCAGCTATCTAAATCCTGAATGCCTTTTATACTTCATCTACTGAGAGTATCAAAGTATTAGCTGGGTTAATCTCCATTCATTTACACCTCAAGAAACTAAGTGGTAGATTTCAACTCAGATATAATCATGCTATTTGGTCTCTTTAAGAGTTCTATTGCAGATACAAACATATACCTCAATGGTCTTTTTTTATTATTCAACTCTCTCAACAGCAAAATTTTCCCTAGTATTGTAGCAACCACTAGTCGTAACAACCCTGTAGTATGCTTACTTCAGCAAAGCTCTTATCTGGCTATCTAGTAGTGGGGATTACAAGAGAACTCGACAAGGAGCCCTTGCTGCATTGCTATCCTATTTATATAATTTACAAGTGGTCTGTGCTACAACAATGTGTCTACTACACCTCCTGCCCTAAAGGCCATATGTCTACCTCATGTCTACTCCACAGTGACTGTGCAAGACTGTGCATCCTACTCTAACATCCATGTGTTGAACATATGATAGCAATGTGGTGTACATGCTCCCTGACGTCATTGTCTAGGCTCTTTTAGCCTTGTAGACCATTATAAGCCTATGACATCATCTCACATGACTTCTAAGTCACGTGCACTTTTCCTGTTGTAGACTAATAATAATTACTACTGTCTATTTCTATTCTCTAACCCTAACCCTAAAAGTCTGTCCACACACTCGTTTTATAACACCTAGATTTAGACTAATTGACAAATTCCAGTCATTATTTATTTTATGATGTCAATTGCAAAAATAAAGAAAGTAAGAATACCCATCTCTGTAAACTCAACAATCTCTTCTCTAATTCAATAGTGGATCTCAACACTGCCATTGTAATCTTGGATACCAGTATTAAAAATAATGTCACTACATTAATCTCTCACATTCATTTGTATGCAGAACAGATCAAGAAAACTATTTATCATGTAGTTAATGTTATTACAATAGAAGCTGAACTATTTACTATTAGGTATGAGATCAAATAAGTGGTTTTTATACCAAATTCCTCTCACATAGTTATTATCACTGATTTTATCTACGTTGCTCAACAAATTTTTGACTCATCTACACATTTATATCAAGTGCAATCTATTGCAATTGCAAAAGATCTTAGAACATTCTTTGATAAAGATCTATTGAACACTATTAAGTTTTGGAAATATCCAAGCAATACAAAATGGTCTCATTATATAGAGGTTGATAAAAAAATAAAACAATTCAATTTTTTCTCTTTTTTTCCCTTTAAAACCTCATGAAACTTGCCTGAAAAAGAAAAAAGCAACAATATCATTAAGAATTAGCAAATAATCTTTCAAGCATTAGATTCCAAGAATATTCATTTTCTTAAACTACTAGATAACAATCTTAATATCATCAAACCTACTTACAGTAAAGAGGATTTTTCGATTAAGCATTTTGGACTTTCAAATTCATTGTGTACCAGAGCTACTCAAGCTATTACTAATCATGCTTTAATTAGTGAATATTGACTAAAGTTTTTCCTAAGAGAAAAATTCAGTTGTTTATATAAATCATATCCAATTGAAATAAGATAACATTCTTTTCTTTTCTTGAATACAATCTAACTACCTTCTTCTTTAGAAAAAACATTACATAGCAAAGTAAGTCTTTTGCTTAACTATTAGTTAGTATTTCTGTTTTCTTTTTCTTTCTTTTTTATTTTTTCTTTTATTTTTCCTATTGTCTCATTCCTATATAATATAGTGATGAGGTAGCTATCATAAACTGCTCTTATATTGTCAAGAACAAAAGAAGTGGACTTACTATTTTTCTATTTTCCTTTCTCATTGTTATTTTTCTTTTCAATTTATTTTCTATTATTCTATTTTTAGAACTAAAGTTAGGGTTAGAGTGACAAGATCACACTGTCACACAGCAGGTCACATCAGATGACATGGTCACCAGTCACATGATGAATGGAAGGAGATAGAAGATTCTGGAAGGATGACATCATACAACATGTGAAACACATATTGACCTTAAGGCATACACATGGTCATTTAGAGTAGGTTAGAAATAGCTCGCACAGACCATTAGGTATTTGTATATAAGGTAGACCATCTTGTACAGAGTTTTCTATCAAGTTCTCTTGTGTTAACCCAATATAAGGTTCACTCTTCTGACCAACTCTAAGGTCTTAAGTTTGTAACATATATTCCATATAATAAATTGTTAATTATTTTTCAAAAAACTCTTGAAAAAAATACTTCAAACATATTTATTAGATAAAATAGTAGAGTTTTACTAACTAAACCTAAAATCTTATTATTAGAATTAAAGATGGTGAACTTTGTTTATTTTTATTTTTTGGACTTAGAGTTAAGAATTCGTATGATATTACATATGACTGTCATGAACTGTCATATGTCACATAACACAGTCACAAGTCATAGTCATATAATTATGTATTATAGAAGAATATAAAATGTTTCAAAATAATAATGTCATATCATATATTAACAGTATATTGTTATAGACCAAAGCCCTTAGGATTGGACAATAGAACAACTCTTGTATTGAGTAATACAAGAGAACTCGATAGAGATATCTTTACAAACTAGTCTACCTTTTATACTACTACTGATGGTCTGTGCTCACTACTGTGCATCCTACCCTAAATGACCATGTGTAGAACATGAGGTCAACATGTGGTATCTATGTTATATGATATTATTTGTTCTAGAACCTTCTACTTTGTTCTCCCAAGTCTTGTGACTAATGTTATGATCACACCATCAGATTGTGACTGATGTGACAGTGTGACAGATCACTTCTAACCCTAACCCTAGCTGTTCTAAAAATAGGAAAATAGGAAAATAAAATGAAAATGAAAATGAAAAATAAAATAGAGAGAATCTAAGTCTACTGTTTGTAAACTTGACATATATAATATACATGATCTTTAGAATAGGCTGGGTTTAGTGTAGTATAGACTATTAGCCAAATGTATATAAAATAGACACTTTGTAACTAAAAATTCATCAAGTTTTCTTATATTAACCCAATACAAGGTTTTTTCTTACCTTAACACTTTAAGATTTGAATTATAACATTAGAACTCAATATTTCTTCTTGAAACTACTCAACTCAGAGACTTTTCTAAATTTCTTTTCTTACTCTCTTATTATCCTCAACTTAGAGCAATACTGCTCTTCAGTTAAGAAGAATAGCTGGACCTTAGACTTGAGAGGTAAACTAGTTAGATAGTAAAAGTCTAGTTGTTTATCTTACATTAAAGTCCACTAGTGCTTGGTAGATATAAAAAGATCACAAAGGGATACTGCAGTATAAGGCTTTTACTTGAAAAAGCTATTTAACATATTCATACAAGATTTTATATAAGAGAACAGTGAATATTCTTCAAACCTTATTTAGAGTAGAGTATTCTTTCTAGAACAAAATTATTTACAATTCAGTTAGGGCAGTAGTTAGTAATTAGGTAGCTGGTAGATAGTATAAAGTGGAACAAGAATAGGCCTACTGGTATTTATAGAGATTGAGTTTAGTTCAAAGAGTGAATCTGAGGGGGAAATTAGCACTAGCTCTGCCTTACTATTATATATATATATATATTCACCTTCTATACTACTCCCAATTTCATCTTCACTTATACTAATTGACTTCCCACCTTTTATTCCAACATGAGTTAATATGGCTCAATCAACTTAGAGTAGATATTTAGACAGTAATAAGAGCAAATAGCTATCTTACAAGTACTGATCACTCAAGCTGGTCTAGAAAGAGTAGCAAGAGAGATAGTGGCAGTTCTCTAACCTAACACAGAATCAAACATAGGAGTGGCTAAGCCACAAATATTTAATGGAGTTACAAGCAAGATTTCTGAGTTTTTTTACAGTATACAAATTATATATTAGAATGAGAATGAGGGATATAGTAGTAGAGAAGCAGGTACAATGGATCTTATCATATGTGTAGAAAGAGCTGGCAGATATCTAGAAGGAAAATATTATGAAGGATTTGCAGAGTAGCTTAAACTATATAATAGTAAGGAAGTTTTTGTCAGATCTAAAGAAAGAATTTGGGGGAGGAGACAACAAGACAATGAAGATAGCAGAGTTAAAGAAAATATAGCAAGAAATTAAGATAATAAAAGAGTTTGTATAGAAATTTAGGAGAGTAGTGAGAGAAAGTGATTATGAAGGAAGGCTATTGATTGAGGAATTTAAGTGGGATATAAATGGGATAATCCAGCAAAGACTCATAGAGTTAGAATAACAATTCAGAAGTATTAAGCAGTAGTATGAAAGAGTAATGAATTTGGATAGGCACCAGAGAGAAAGTAGAAGAGAAGAGGAAAGACTAAAGGAAAGGAAAGAAATAGGAGCTCAAGCACCAAGGCAGAACATAGTAGGGACATAACAGCAATAGTTGCCACAGCCTCAAGTTTGATTAAGAAGATAAGAGATTCTTTAACCACAGATACTGGTAGGACTTGCTCCAATAAAGAGAATAGAGAGAATGAATGTAGTTGTGGTACATCTACAACAACAGACAGAATTTATGTTTAGGTATGATTCATATACTATGAATGTGGATTAAGGGAGGAACTATTATAGTTGCAGAGAGTTTGGTCATATTATAAGAAACTATAGGAATCAGAAAATTGTAAGATAAAAAAAACTTGAGTATAGAGATAATATAAACAATAATTTAAATAGAGAAGAGAGTCTGATAGTCCTTGACTAATCCCTAGTAATAATAGGTTTGCAATGCTCAGTAGTATAATAGATAATATATTTTGCTGTAACCTGAATAATAGAGATATGTTAAGAAAAGTGGTAGTGAAAATTAGACTTAAAAGAATTAATATGCAAGAAAGAGTGATAGTGGAAGTATTGTTGGATAGTGGGGGAATGAGATTAGTTATGAGTTCAGAGTTTGCTAGAAAATAGAAGTCTAAGTTGAAGAAAATAAAAAGACTAATATATAAGAAATGTAGATAGTTGCTTTAACAAGAAGAGATTTATTGAGCATATGGTGGAAGTGAAATTTTAATAGATAGCTATGTATCAAAATTGAAGACCTCTAGAGAGCATTACATCAAACATTTAACTTAGCACAAAATCATCAAGTAAATCTAAGTATCTTGGACAAATTTCTTTCAAAGCCTATTATGATGTAGCTGCCCTTCTCTAGAGAAGAATTCAAAAACTCCATTGATAAATACAACAACTTGTCCACTACAGAGCCAGATTGTATATCTTGAAAACATCTCAAAGTAGTTGTCAAGAACAGTAAATATTTTAACAACATCATCAACATTGCCAATGTATGCATTGATCTAGGTCATTGGCTTATCCATTTTAAGATATCTTTATCTATTGTCATCCCCAAGCTTAACAAATCAGCTTATGACTCTCTAAAAATATTCAGACTAATTGTACTGCTAAAAATACTAGGAAAACTTATTGAAAAGATAATTGGTAAAAGACTCTAATTTTAATTGATTTCAAAAAACTTTATTTATCCCAACCAACTTGGAAGTCTAAAACAATATTTGACCACAGATACAAATGTCTTTCTAACTTATCTCATCTGTTCAATGTAAATTAAAAACCTACAAACAAGTGCTCTAGCTTTTGACATTGCCTAGTTCTTCCCATCTCTTAACCACCAACTTTTACCACTTATTCTGAACAAAGCTAGTTTTGATCCAAAAATCTCTTCTTTCTTTTCTGATTATTTAATTAGTAGGAAAACCCAATATCTGTGAAACAATTTTGTTTCTTCTCTCTTCAATGTAGATGTAGGTGTAGAACAGGGTTCCACTCTCTTTTCTATCCTTTCTACTCTTTATATTTCATCCATTTTTTACATCTTTGAAAAAAAGATCAAAAAATCTCAATATCCCTATTTCTCTTCTTTCTTTTGTAAATGATGAACTTTCTATCTCTTAAAAAAAATCTTTTAAAAAAACTAATGTTTTTCTCTTTTGTAGTTACAATATTATTTTATTTTTTCTTAAACAGTTTGGACTTGTTATTGAACATAGGAAATCTGAAGTTTTTCATTTTTCCAGATCCCATAACTTTTTCAATCTCTCTTCCCTTGATCTCACACTACTCAGAAGACCCACACTTAACCTCAAAGAAACCTAGAAATATCTAGGTTTTATCTTTGATAGGAAATTGTCTTTCTGGCATCATATTACCTTTTATTTGAACAAAGCTCTATCAGCTGTCAAAAGCATGAAAATACTTAGAAACTTGACAAGAGAATTACTTTCTCTTCAAAAACAGCTTCTGTACAGGACTTATATTCTACTTATCATGCTCTATAGCTTTTCTCTATAGTTCCACAACAAAGCCCCTTTATTGTTTCTTATTAAGGAACTCAAAAAAATGCAATGAAGAGCAGCTATTTGGATTCTTGGCACTTTTTATACTTCATCTACAAAGAGAATCAAAGCTTTAGCTAGATTAATTCCCATTAATTTACATCTCTAGAAATTAAACAGTAGATTCCAACTTAGAGTTTCCTCTTTACTGTCTAATCACACTATTAGATCTTTCTTGAAAAGTTAACATTCAGACAACTCTACACCACATTGTCTCTCATTGAAGAATATGATCTCCAAACAAAGACTGAAAATCAAGAGCCCTATTATAGATGTGAATACTTATCTCAAAAGTCTTATTTAATTCTTTTAATAGTGAATTGTCTTCTGGATTTAGGTTAATTAACAATTTCCCTAGTCATTTTTCTTTTCATTAAGCTAACCACAAAGAAAAAAAAAGCAAAGATACTTACCTTTGCAAAATTGACAGTCTTTTCTCTAATTTGATGATGGATCTCAATATTATTATTATTATTACTAATGCCAGTCTGAAAATTAATATTGTTACATCAATTGTTCATATTTACTCCTATTTGGAATAGATTATAAAAATGATTCATCATACAGTTAATGTTACTACAACAGTAGCTAAATTATTTGCCATAAGATGTGGAATCAACTAAGCAGTTCTTATACCTACATAGTTATTATTACTGATACTATTCATTCTATGCAACAAATATTTGATTTGTCTATCTATCCATATCAATCACAATTTATTACTATTGTGAAAGACCTTAGATTATTCTTTGAAAAGTATCTATTGAATACCATTAAATTCTGGGATTTTTTTAGTGACACTAAATAGTTCTATTATACAAATGTCAATAAAGAAACAAAACAATTTAACCTCACCCCTTTATTTCTCTTCAAAGTATTATAGAATTTTTATAAGAAAGAAAGTAACAATACTATTAAGAATTGGCAGATAATCTTTCAGATGTCTGATTCCAAGGGAAATTATTTCCTTAGGCTGTTAAATAATAAACATTGTACTATTAAGCCTTATTATACTAAAAGGTATTCTTGGATTAAGTACTTCAGACATTCAAATTTGTTATGTCAGAGCTACTCAAGCAATCATCAATCATACTCTAATAATAGAATACTACCTAAGATTTTTTCCTCAAGAAAATTTTAGTTGTCCATATGAAGAATATTCTATTGAAATCAGATACTATATTCTCCATAATTATAGGAGATTTAACAAATTTTGAAATCTGTTGAAAACTACTCTAAGTCATCTTGTAGTCTTTTTAGAATTCAATCCAGATGCCTTTTATTTCTATAAAGACATTATATAGTCAAGCAGTTTTTTCTACTTATATCATATATATTTTTATCTTCTCTTTTTCTCTTTTTATTTTCTCTTTAGTTTTTTTATGGTTTAGTTCTTATTTAAGTAGTTATAATATAACTACCATGATCTGCCACTATATCTCATGTAATAAATTGTTGATTAAAAAGACTTGACTTTATTTTATTTTTAGATTTCATTTTCATTATTTTAGACTTGAGCAAAAAAGTGTAATATATAATAGTTATATATATATTACAAAGTGTAATAAAGGTATGACATATATCACAGGATAGTCACATATATTATAGTTGTAGGTTATATAATCACATAATATAGAGAAGATTCTGGAATAAATGATGTTATATAGTATAATAATAGTATATTAACCTTATTGGAAAGTATATAGACTTTAGAGTAAATTAGTATAGTATATGTACAAACCATAGCCTGTAATATTTAAGTTTTCTTGTATTGCTTAATACAAGAGTGTGCTTTCATCTTATCTCTAAGACTTAAGTTACAACATAATAGTTACAATATTTACAAAGTATAATAGAAACATAACATATATTATTTGAGTATCATATTTATCATAGTCATATAATTATATAACTTGATAGAATATTGTAAAATCTACTGAAAGATCTTAGTCATCAATACAAGAGTATGTTATATCTACTTAACATAGTCACTGATATTACTTGGAACTAAACTATGAAGTAATAACATTATCCAAGTACTTCTTATTATTACTTAGTACTTAAAACCTGATAGATACACTATAATCTTCAGTCTGATAATCAATAACAAATATTGTTAAATACTAAACTTTAGTATTTATAGTAACATACTTGTTTTATTAGAACTCAATTTCTTAAACTTTGCTTCATCTCTCTAAGTAGATAGTACAGTATATAAGCTAAAGTCAAGATTACTTTAAAAAGTCTGTAACTATAAGTTTCTCTAATCTCTAGCCATAATCCTATTATAACACTACTAGACCTCTATATCAGAATTATGAATAATAAACTTTATTTTTCAGACTTAGGGTTAGGATTTAGTGTAATATCACATATCAGTCACAAGTCACATGATCATGTGTCACATAGAATATTGTAGGTCTTAAAACAAGATGATATTATATAGTATGTTCTATACATATTGATCTTAAAAATAATACATGGTCTTTTAAAGTAGGCTAAATAAAAGTATAGCATAGACTAGTAGTCTAATATATATAAGGTAAACAGTTCTTTACTTGAAACTCTATTGAATTCTTTTATATTTACCCTAATATAAGAATTTTATTCTTAACCAGCTTTAAAGTCTTGAGTTTGTAATACCCTGTATGTCAAGATCGTTGATGGTGGACTTTATTTTATTTTTCCTTTTCATTTTTATTTTACTTTTCTTTTCTTTTTCTTTTAATTTTCTATTTTTAGAACAACTCGGGTTAGGGGTTATCAGTTACGCTGTCACATCAGTCACAAATTGATGGCGTAGTCACAAGACTGATCATGAGACTTGGGAGAAGGGAGTAGAAGGTACTAGAATAAAGTGACGTCATACAGCATGGACACTACATGTTGGCCTCATGTATTACTCATGGTCATTTAGGGTAGGGTGCACAGTAGTTAGCACAGACCATGGGCTATAGTATATAAAGTAGACTACTTTGTCTTAGGAACTCTATTGAGTTCTCTTGTGTTACTCATATACAAGAGTTGTTCTTTTGTCCAACCCTAAGGACTTAAGTTTATAACACTGCATCTAATAATTGTAATAACTCACTTTCTCTAACATTGTTTAATGAACTTCTACTATTTTGTAATATTTGAACTATCAAAATCTCTAATTATAAAGCTTTATTGCTCTATAGTTAGGTTACTAGATATTTTACTTGATATTCTACTTGATTAAAATAGACTTCTTGATATTTAAAGTAGCTTTCATCTCTAAAGAACTCTATTTTATTCACTTAAAATTTTCTAAAAATAACTTGTATACTTGGTAGTTATAAATTATAATTTTTTAGAGATTTTAAAATTCATATAACTATATAAACTCTATTTAGTTGCCTTAAAAGTAGAACAGGATTAGATTGTACACTCTTATATCTTGACCTCTCTTGTCTTTTCTCACTTTCTGACTAATGCTTGCTTTCAGTAAATATTCTATAGTCTCTATCAACACTAACAAAGTTCTAAGACTCTTTCAGTACTATTTAAGAGAGGCAGCCAATTATTAACAGGTCTTAGAACTTAAAACTAATAATATTCTTACCAATCTTGTAATCTAGTTTAGAAACTTATAAGCCTCTATATCTAACACTACCTTTATACTTATAGGTATACCTAATATATTATCACTCTTAAGATCCTCTTCTCCTATCAATATATCCATATCCAGAAACTATTTTTGTTACTCTTAGTCCTATATCACTTTCTTACTAAACTTTAGCATTAACATTAATTTACAAGTAGGTTAAGCTTTTCTCAGTTCTTACTCTTTATATATCTATCTGTCTATAAATTAATTCACCTGCAACCAGAACAAAATTCTTTGGACTCTGTTATTCTTTAAAAGTAACTAAGCTATAAAGTAGTTTAAAGACCTGTTTAAAGAAGAGTCCAATATGAAAATATTTTCTATTTCCACATAGTCAGAGTTTAAGAAACTCTTTTAATACTACTGCTAAAGCTGTCAACAAGTTAAAAAGAACAAAATATCACTAAAAAAGCTGTTGAGATAACTAAGCAAAAACTACAGTAATACAGTAGAGATTATAGCTCCAGAGAAATCCTAAGTTATATACATAACTTACCTTCAAGGAAATCTTAAGAGAATAGGATAGGATTTTGCAGAGGTAGCAACTACTCTAAGTACTTGGAAGTTCATACTAATCAAGCAGAATATCAAGTGGAATATTTAGTAACCTAACTACAAAATAATGAAGCTATATAGTCAGAAACCTTGGTAGAATATTACTAAATAAAGAAGGCTCATTAGTCAGTAGATGAAGAAAACAGATCAATAGTTGAGAAAGTAAGTAAATACTGATATTAAGTATGGTCCATACTTGAGAGACAAAATTTCAAACCTCTATCAGACTCCATTATCACCTATTTATTCCCTTCAAACTTTACAAAATACTTGAACTTTTATACAGATTTTTCTTCTATTCAACTTGAACTTCTTTTAGTATTTTACTACTGAAACATTTACTTAGAGATCTGTTTAATTACTCCTTTAGTCATTTTATATATTTAAGACTGGTAGCTACTCTGTAATAACTAACCTGATAATCAACTAAAGTTGATACCAAACTCTAGTATCAATAATGATATGTATACTTCTTTTTATATAAGTTGAGGCCAAGGTTGTTTTGAAAAGTCTAAATCTCCATTAGACTTTAATAAGTTTCTATACTTGTCAAACTCTACATCTCCTTTAAACTTTTGTTTCTCAAGTGTGGGCTATGCTTAACAACTGGTAAGAATGGTGTAAGAGTTAATTAGAGAGTTTAATAGTATTGTGGCAGAACATTAGTAATGAGCTTGGAGAACAAGAAGACTGCAGAGTTGGCTTAGGTTTTAATAAGTACTATATACTTAATTTTAGGTAAAACAAAGAATTTTCTTATAGAAGCCACATTATAGAAGACTATCTAGATGAGTTACAAACTCTAATCTTCAAAGTTAGCGATACCAACTCCCACACTGTAGTAGTCAAGTTCTGTTATGGACTCTGAATAGTAATCTAAAATTAGATTATGATCTTGCCACTAGAGATGTTTAAAAGACTTTATTTACTTACTAGACCTAGTTTATTCTGCATATAGCTTTGAACCAAGTAAAAGATCAGTATCTTTAATTAACTCAACAGACCATTTCTGCTTTTACACTGATCTTCAAAACTTTACAGAGTTTTTCAGTTATTCTTGTTTCTAAAAAGTCTCTTACTCCATTACTTCACTTATGCTAACTATTACTAGTGCTTCTTTCCAGTGTTTTTATAAATATTAACACTATCTACAAGTCTTATACTATACTAACTAGAGAATACTACTATTATAGAATGTCATATTCCAAACTTTGAAACATATCTAATGTTATAGGACACTTAAACACTAACAATTTTATTTTTCTTTTCTTTTATTTTTCTGATTTTATATTAATTTTCTTTTCTCTTTTATTTTATTTTTTTTGAACGATGAAGAGGCACATGATACTGCATCACATGACAGGTCACATGATGTGATGTCATAAGCATAGAACATGGTGGAAGGATCTGGAAGATGACATCAAGGTATATGTATACAACATGGTGACCTTGAGGCGAATATGAGATAGAAGTATGGATAATAGGACAGGCTTAATTATTGGTAGCACAAACCAGGCATGTTGTGTATATAGGACTCTAATTTAGCAGAGACTCCTTGTCGAGTTCTCTTGTGAACTTCCCACTTGATATCCAATTTAAGAGATTTACTGCTTGTGTGATCATTTGTCTTTGTGATAAGTGGTTGCCACAACATCTAAGATATATCCAACTTCAATATAACATCAAATCTCTGTGGTTATTTGGCTTTATTTAAGTCAAAATCTGCAGTTATCTTTATTTGTTTCCATTGTTTACTTTTATTACTTTATATATTTAAGACTGGTGATTACTTTGTAATAGCTAGCCTGATAATCAACTAAAGTTGATACTAAATCTCTAGTATTAACAGCAATATGCTTTACTTCTTTCTTTATGACTTCTTACAAGGCTATCCTCTGAAATTGTGACTATGCAGCTTATAGAAGATATAATACATAAGTTAAGACCAAGGTTATTCCAACAAGTCCATATTACTAAGCTCATCACATGGAATTTTTATACATTTTTAAGCTAACTCTGTGAACTTTTACCTCCAAGTATAAACTATGTCTAATATGGAAATCTAAACAATATAGTTTACAAATATCTAGTAAGACTAGAGATTTTCCAACTAATTATTAAGTAATATAAGAAATTGATAAAAGACTTATATATATTAGAAAAAAATTAAGTTTAGCAAATAGCTGGAGCTCAAGGACACTAACAGTATTAATAGTATCATAAATAAGCAGGATTTTGTATAAATAAGCCTATTAAAGTTGAAGATAAAGGACTTTGTTTTTCTTTTTATTTTATTTTCTTACTTTAGACTTAAGGCTGAAGATTAGCATGACATCACATGTAACTGTTACAGTCACACAATCACATATTACACAAAAGAATATCAAAAGTTCTAAAATAATAATATCATATAGTATGTTTACTATATATTAACTTATAGATAATACATAGCCTTTAGAATAGATTTTACACAGACCAACTAGCTAGTGTATATAAGGTAGACACTTTGTACTAGGAACTCTATTGAGTTTTCTTGTATAAACTCTATACAAGATTCTTTTCTTGACTAAATTCTAAGTCTTAAATCATAACACAGTCAATGATTGATATATTTTAAATAGGTTTACTATACTTGAGGTATGTTAAACATAGTTCACATTTTATTATCCAAGAATATAAAAAGTAAAAGTCAGAACAATCTTTAGCTTTAGCTTATATTGTTACAATCTTAAGACCTTAGAGTTGGTCAAAGAAATAAATCTTATATTAGGTTAACACAAGAGAACTCAATAGAGAAATCTATACAGGATTGTCTTTCTTATATACTAAAACCTCATGGTCCATACTAACTACTTCTAGCCTACCCTAAACAGCCATGTGTTTGCCTTAAGGTCAACATGTGTTGTACATATTATATAATATTATGCTTCCAGAATCTTTTACATCCTTCTATATGACTTGTGACTTGTGACCATTACTGTGACTATGTCATCTGATGTAACTGATGTGTGACAGCATGATATTGTTACTCTAACCCTAACTCTAAGTTCTAAAAATAGAAAAATGAAAGATAAATCAAAATGAAAATGAAAAATAAACTAAGTCCACCACTTTTGACTTTGACATATATACTGTACCTCTATAAGTTGCATTGGTCATATATTTTGGATAAGTTTACTAGAAAGCAGAAGATGTGTTAGTCTGTCATTACTAATACTAGAAGTAATAATAGTTTTAGTTGAATTTTATAATAAAACTTTACAGTATAAACTACTGGTATATATATTATTGGATAGTAAGAATAATGTTACAATTACTATAATCTATATTTTATGTTCTACAAGTGTTTACTTTATATTTGACATATACTAAGGTTTGTTTTATCTCTAACTCATAATTAACTATGGCTTGCTCCATTTTCATGTATTATCAGTCAGTGTCTCATATAATAGTAGAGACTTCCTTATTTCTTCATCATTATTTTTTCAAGAATACTTAACATATTCTTTATAGTTGATAAGTATATATAATAGTAGATACAATCTTGTATCCTTATTGTTATAGATCTTAAGATCTTAGAGTTGGTCAAAAGAAGGAACTTTGTATAGTGTTTATATAAGAGAACTCAATGAAGTGTTATGACTTAAGCTTTAAGTTAAGCAAAAGACATACTCTTGTATTAAGTAACACAAGAGAACTCAATAGAGTTTCTAAGTACAAATTGTCTACCTTATATACAAACTATTGATGGTCTATGCTACACTCCTTTAACCCTACCCTAATGATTATGTGTTTATCTTGAGATTAATATGTGTTAACTATACTATATGACATTATTGTTTCTAGAACCTTCTATGTTGTTCCATCACATCACATGAGCATGTGACTTATGTAACTGTGACCATGACATGTGACATCATGTTTTGTCTTCTTTGTCTATATCCAAATAAAGAAAAGAAAAAAGAAACTCAAAATAAAATAAAAGAACATAAAAGAAAAGAAAAATAGAATAAAACCAAGTCCATCATTCACAACTCTGATATGGAGTTCTTAGTACAGAACTATCTATCTTATATATCATAGATCATAGTTTGTGCACATACTAGTACTACCTTATCCTAAAGTATATATACTTTTCATAAGGCCAACATATTGTTACTATATTATATAATATCACCTATTTCTAAAAATCTTTATGACTTTCTCTTTATGATGGGGTCATGACTGTGACAGTGTCATGTGATGATGACTGATATGAGATATTAAGCTGTGATGTAACTATTTGTAACATCATACTAACCTCTAACTCTAGGTCCAAAAATAAAAAGTAGATAAAGAAATAAGAATGAGCAAGAAAATAACTATAAAATAAGTCCAATGTTTGTGATTCTAACACTTATGCTTTACCAATTAATCATTCTTTCTATTCTTACTCAAGTCTTTGCCTAAGTTGCAATCTGAGCCAAGCTTAAGGTTATAACATTTGGTCAAGTATTATTAGACTTACTTTGCAAAAGAAAAGTGTATAGTAGTTAGGCTACTGAAATGTTATAATGATTAGGTCACTAAAGAACTAGCAAATCTACTTTGTAATAGGACCACAGACAAATAGTTGAACTGTTAGAAGTAATAGTAACATTGACTATTGTAATACAAAATATCATAGATAGGATAGAAAACAAACATTGACTATTATAGTAGATACTACAAAAAGGCAAGATAGATCAACAACATTAAGAAACAGACATTAAGACATTAGAAGAAATACTTGGATTATTAAGGATCATCAAAGAATATGCCTTGGATAAGAACAGAACAACAGAACTAGTAACACCAGAAGAAATATCAATAGTATTAGCACCAGCAGTAATAGAATAAGCAGTTATGCTAAAGAGCATAGTCCTAGACCCAGAGTATTGTAGACACAAGCCCTTAGAGTTGGACAAGTGAATAAATCTTATACTGGGTTGATACAAGAGAACTCGATAAGGAGCTCCTACTCTATCTACCACTATATATACTAGTCTGTCCTGGTCCGTGCTACAACATTATATGTCCGACCCTAAAGTCCATGCCTCT
>Ga0157364_1000600_pt1 | contig 25995 bp, 20 predicted proteins | sample AttsexASBM2_FD_111476 | JGI IMG/M metagenome (GOLD analysis project Ga0157364, IMG submission 111476) | Fungus gardens microbial communities from leaf cutter ant in Ribeirão Preto, State of São Paulo, Brazil - Atta sexdens ASBM2 | ecosystem: Host-associated > Fungi > Mycelium > Unclassified ... | reverse complement strand
TTCAATAAGAGATTATCTTCGTCGATTATCAGACTAGCAAATTACAGTGTAACTACTAGTCTTATATATAAACGGATGTTATAGGAGATACTCGGGGTTTCAGTGGTAAAACCCCTATTACCCTGAGCAGAGGTTTCAGTGTTGAGACACTGACAGGAGCAACTCCGTCATGGAAGACTGAGTTGAATAGGAGTATCTCCGCTGTGGAAGACAGAATACCCAGAGGGTTGCAGCACCGCCATAAGACATGTTGCGAGAAAGGTGGTTGCCATGGAAGGCGGGCTTGTAGGGTTCAGAGGTGGCATCACCGCGGGGATGTAGTTTTCCAGACAGGTGGACTTGTATATGACAATTTCACCTATTGCTGCTGTGAACCTCTTTCTTTTATTAGCTGATCTTCTAGATGCTTTGATATAAGTTTCTGGCCATCTGAATACAATTATATAGTCTATGATCATTAACTCATTACCATATAGCTTATTATATGTTCTAGTAATATTATGTCTACAAATACTTTGCCTAAAGTAATAATCAAACTATCAAAAAAAAAAAAATAAGAAATAAAATAAGAAAAACAAGAAATAGAAATTGTTTTATAACAAGAAGGAATTTGTAGAGCTATAGAAAGAACATCAAGTAAAAAAAATACATTAGAATACAAAAACTAGCAAAACTAGTAAAAATAATATCAGAGACAATGACACCAAAGAGTATAGTTCCAGACACAAAGTAGTTTGATAGAGACTGAACAAAATTTGAAGACTTATAGAGGAACATATATACCTAAAATAAAATCAATAAAATAGAAGACTATGGTAATATCTAAGTTTGAAATAGTTAAGAGCTAGTACTGCATAGTTCCTATTGCACCCTAGTATAATCTCTTTTCTGTCTAACTCTTATCAGCAGAGTTTGTAGTAAACAATATAGTTCACTCAACAAAAAAGGAATCTTTGTTTATAACAAATTATGAAAGAGAGTTAAGAATAGAAGCAGATATTAGAAAAAAAGAAAAAGTAAAGAAAGTAATAGAGTTTGTAGAGAAAATGAAGAAGATTTAGAAGGAAGCTGGGATAGTATTTAAGAAAGTATAGAAGAAAATAAAGAGATAAGTAAACAAGGAAAGAAAGCAAGTAGAAGAATGAAAGATAGACAATAAAGTAATGTTAAACATAAAGAACCTGGTATTTAAGAAGAAACCTATAAAGAAGTTGATAAAGTAGTATATAGGGCCTTATATAATAGAAGAAATTATATTAGCAAATGAAGTGAAGTTAAAACTGTTAGTTTCTATGAGAATTCATCTAGTGGTAAATATTAGTCAAGTAATGAGATTGTTAGATAAAGAATATGCCCAGAAAATGAAACTATCTATAGAAAAATTACAAAATACATTGGAAGAGTATTGGTAGAAGTTAAGCAGAAAAGAGATTATACTATAGTGCAATAGGAACTATGCAGTACTAGCTCTTAACTATGTGCTGAAGAATTCAAAGAAGATAATATCAGTATTAGGAACTGAGAGAAGAGATAAAAACAAAATATAAAAACATATAAAACCTCTGAAAAAGTTTTTATAGATGTGAAAGGATATAGTTAGAAAGGAATATATAGATAACATCTGCTTACAAATGCTTTCTCTTACTAATACACTTCTAAACAGTGGATTTTATACTGTGTAACAAGTTTTTTTGGAAAATGTAGTAAATATATTGCAAAGCTCCTTAAGAGCTTCTAACAACTCTTCCATCCTAGATAATATATTCTGAAGGCACTATCAAGTCAAATCTTACAACTAATAATACTAACTGACACTCATCTTGCCAGCCTTTTCCAGGCTGTTAGAACTCTCCAAAACTTGCCTAAAAGTAATAGAAGATACTAGTGATACTTACTTGATTAAACTGCTCATAAGTGGGGAAATTTGGGTAGAATTCACTATTTTTCTCTTCTTCACTTGTGACTTATATATTAGTCTAAAAGTACAGAGAATAGACATAGGAAATGAAGACTGGAACCATAAGAAAGACTGCTGAGATTTTAGAAGCATATAACTTTCTCTTTATTTTCTACGTAATATTGGCCCAATAGTTTTTTCTTACTTGCAAGTACCAGTTTTCTTTATCTTTAGTTGTTTTCACCGGTTGTCCCTACTTACAAGCTGTTACAACTCAAAGACCTTAAAGTAGGTCAAAGAGAAGAATCTTGTATTAGAGTTAACACAAGAAAATTCAATAAAGTTCTAGATACAAAACTGTCTACCTTATATACACTAGACTACTAGTCTGTACTACACTTCTATTAGCCTACCCTAAAGAGCCATGTGTTTTCCTTAAGATTAACATGTATAATACATACTGTATAATATTATTTTGTTCCAGAACCTTCTATAATATTCTATGTGATAGTTTGTGAAAGTGACATAAAAATAAAAATAAAGCAATATCTATTACTTTCAACTCTGACACAAGCCTATTCTTGACTCTTCCAGCTTCCAAACAGTCATGTTCTTGACTTGTTTTACTATTTGAATGTTTGTGGCAATGCTATTTATACTTAAGTGCTTATTATTCATAGCTATTCTTTTACAAGTACTATAACATCTTATATTCCTAAAGAACTTGTTTTCTGAGATCTAGTTTGATTAATGACTAAAACACTATTACTCAAGTAGGTTTCTACTCAAGAGAGTCTGAGACAGTGTTTAGGAGTATTAAGTTTTCTCACTAAAGCCTTTAAATAAGTCTTAAGTGCTTGAAAACTCAATTAGAGTATATTTTTTTACAAAAAAGCATTTTCTGGAATAACACTACTGTAGCCAACTACTGTAGCCAATCTTTCCATTTATAATCCACAAAGAACCACAAGTACTATTCTAACTCTTGGTTTATGCATTCTGTTTTCTTATCTACTTAATAGTAGAATGCTATCAACAACTTCAATTTCTAACATCTTGTTTAACTCCTTTGTTGATTCTGCTACAAACTGTAACTCTGATTGTCATATTCAAGAATGGTAGACTTGTTTTTTTTCTAATTTTCTTCTATTATTTAAGTTTCTCTTATTATTCCTTTTCTCTCTCTTTTTTTCTTCTTTTTATTTTGGACCTAGCAAAAGGGAAACAATGTAGCATCACACATGACTGTCACAGTCACAGTCAAAACATCATATATCACAAGAGAAGGCTAATATCATATATCTTATGATAAGATAACTCTTAAATATATGACTTATAATATTTAGGACAGACTAGATATAAAGTATGCACAGACTATACACTAGAGATATATATTTTACTCAAATACTTAAGTCTAAGTTATAATACTGATCTGATATCACACTTTTTGGCAATTTATATAACTTTCACATATTGTTTCTAAACAGCCCTTCTGCTGATTTTTCTTCTATTATTGCCACAAAATGAGTCATCTTAGACAACTTATTATATATTGTTGTAGCAACCACTCACCGGAACAGCACTTGTAGTATGCTAACTTCAGCAAAGCTCTTAGTAGGCTATCTAGTAGTAGGGATTATAAGAGAACTTGACAAGAAGCCCTTGCTGCATTGCTCCTCTATTTATATAAATACAATGTGGTCTGTGCTACAACAATATTTACTAGCCCTTATGTCCATGCCTCTATCTCATGTCCTATTGCTCATCCACCATGCTTCTACCTCAAGGCCACCATACTATGTCCATATGCCCTGACATTATACTCTTTAATCTCTGTCACCATGTGTGTACCATGTGTACACCATGAGGAACCATTGTCCCTTGACATCATCCCTAACCCTAACTTTTCTCTAGACTCTTCCTGATCCTTCTAGATCCTAAGTCCTTCTAGACTGCTCTAGACTACTTTAGCCTATATCACATGACTTTCAGATCACATACTCTCCATCCATTGTAGACTAATAATTATTTACTATTCTATGTCCAGCTAACCTTAACCCTAGCCAAAGTCTGTCCACACTCTTATCTTATAATATATATCACTATTGCTGTAGCAACCACTTATCACAAATAACAAATGATCTCACTAACGAGTAAACCTCAAAGCAGAAGTATAATATGGGAATTCATAAGAGAACTTGACAAGGAGCCTCTTCTTAATTAGTGTCCTATTTATACAAAGGGTTCATAGTCCATGCTACTAATAAATAACCCTGCCCTTATGTTCTACTCAAGGCTACCATGTATACTCCAGGTACCCTGATGTCATCTTCCAGACCCTTCCATCAAGTTCTAGGCTTATGATGTCACATCATGTGACCTGTCATGTGACTTTCTTGTCACGTGTCTTCTTCATCGTCCTAAAAGAAAAAGAAAATAAAAATAAAAATAAAATCAAAAAGAAAAATAGATAAAAGAAAAATAAAATGTTAGGTCCAAAGTGTTCCATAACAACTATGATTGCATCTTTCCCTCTAACAGCAACTTTTTAATCAACTATCAGATATATTCATAGTTTTCCTAGTACTTCATTCTCCATTAAATTCTCTGCTGATATCTCTGTTCTATTCTTCATTCTCTAACACATATTATATCTGTCCATATATCTTTCTACATTATTTGTCACTTTCAGCTACTAATAATTTCTTGTCACCAACTCTGTTGTCTTTTATCTACCTTTGTATTCTACTGCTGGCACACTATGATGTAACTGGATAATATTTACCCTGAATTCTTCATTTTTTGGTATATATCTTCTATTATGATCACTATCTCATGTTTAACAGATGTTTGTCTCATATTTGACATGACTTGAACATATGCTAGGGTTTGTTTCATTTCTAACTTATATTTACTATATCTTGTATTCTCCTTATGTTTTCCTTTCTTCCTTATTGTTTCTTCAAGGATGCTATATATATTTCTCATGGTTATTATGTATATATAGAAGTAGATACAAACATGTATCCTTATGCTTTACTAATTGATCATCTTCTTACTTCTTTCTCAAGTTTTTGCCCAATTTGCAACCTAAGCCAAGCTTAGGATTATAATACCTTTTCTTTTTTAATATTAATTCTTCTTTTTTATCTTTTTCTCTAGCCTTTTTTATATTATATCTACTTCTAGTTCTTCTAATACTATTTCTACCAAACCCTGAATCCATTCCTCCCTTAGTAATTCTTGATTGTTATTTTCTGTTTCCACTTTCTAATATAGCCTCCTACTCAATCAATCCACCTTTTTCATCTTTGTCTCTGGTATATATTTCCAGGTAAAATCAAATCTAGACAGATATTGAGCCTGCTTGTAATTCAAATTTTGTGCCTTTATAAAATATTCTAAATTCTTATAGTCTGTTCAAACCTCAAACTTGAACTTGATACTCTCTAATAAACTGTTTCAGTTTTACAACCCTCTAATTACTGCTAAAATTTTCTTGTCATAAATTTCATAGTTTTTCTTAGTCTTATTTAGAGACTTTGATAAGTATGCTACTAGCCTCCATTGTCTATCTTTGCACTCTATTGACAACATTCCTTCTATTACATAGTCTGATAAATTAAATTTCATTCTCATTTTTTTATCTAAATTAGATTCTGCTAACACTAGTTCTTTTGTAAAACTCTCTTTTCTACTTCTCAAATACCTTCTCCTGCTTCTTTGTCCAGTCCCACTTCTGATTCTTTTTTATCAGATTATATAATAGCCTAGTGATAAATATAAAATCTTTAATAAACTGGTTTACTTATAATAGTTGGCAAGTTTTAAGAACTTTTGAATATTTTTAACTCTCTTGGAAGTCAGCCAGTCCAATACCATCTTTACTTATACTTTTTTGGCTTTACATACAAATTATTCTCTGCTAACCTTTTCACTATCTCTTTCACTACTTTATCATACTCTCTCTCTTTCTCTATTCCTACTATCACATTGTCAATAAAACTCACTACTTTTCTTGTTACAATTGATATCTCATATCTTGAAGATGGCTTGCCCATAGATAGCAGGTGTTAGGGTATGACTTAATGATCAGCTGTACTATATATTAGCAATGGGTATGATCAGTCAGCACCTCATGTAGTAGTTGAGGCTTCATTATATTTTCCTCACTGTTTCCTTATTCCTTACATATGTATTACACATGGTCTTTAGGTATATATAGCTGTAGATACTATTCTGTATCTTTATACTTTACAAATTGACTTCATCTCTCATTCTTACTTAAGTCTTTGCCTGAGTTGCAACCTGAGCCAAACTTAAGGTCTTAATATTTCTAATATTGATCAAGTTCTATAAGATCTTATTTATTATTGTCTGTAATATTGCAGATGAGTTTGTTAGGCTAAATAACATCACTGTTGGTTCAAATAATCCTTTTAGAGTCATGAATATTATCTTCTACTCATTGCTCTTCTTTATTCATACATTATTATAACTCCATTGTAAATCTAACTTAGTAAATACTTTCTTTGTACCAATATTTCCTATAATGTCCAATATTAAAGATAAAGGATAATTATTCTTTACAGTCTACTTATTTAGATATCTATAGTTTTGGGTATTATAACTTAAGTCTCAAATTTAAGATAAAAAACATACTCTTGCATTAAGTAATACAAGAGAACTTAATAAAGTTTCTATTACAAACTAGTCTATCTTATATACCACAGACCATGATCTGTGTACATGCTACAACTGACCTATCCTAAAGTCTATATGTTGGATATACAAAGCTTGGATACTTATTTCTTTATTTGATATTTTCTTTTTATTTTCTTTTCAATTTATTTTTCCTTTTTAAACTTAGGGTTAGGGCTAGAGTGACATCATGATCATACTGTCACATCAGTCACATCAAATAACATGCTCACAGTAATAGTCACAAGTCATGAGACTATAGAAAAGAATGTAGAAGGGCTTAGAAGGATAATATTATAACAATATATAGAACATATGTTGGTCTTAAGATAATTATATGGTCTTTAGGGTAGGCTAGAAAAGTAATAGCATGGACCATTGTAGTTTAGTACAAAAAATTGACAATTTTGTACAAAGTTCTCTTGTATAATCCTATACAAGGTTTTGCTTATTGACCAACTCTAAGATTTTTAAGTCATAATACTATATACTTTCTATGAGATCTATATGCTATAGCTATACTACATAATATTATCTATTTCAGAGTCTTTTGTGATCTTCTCTATATTATGTGATTGTGTGACATATAACTGTGATATGTGTCACATTTTCATCACACTTTGTAACATATCTGATAATCATGCATAATATTATATTACACTCTTTTATCTAAGTCGAAAATTAAAAAAATAAATGGAAAAATGGAAAATAAAAATAAAAGAGAAATAAAATAAAATGAAGCCAAGTCAACTATTCTAAATACTAATAGAGTTCATTCCAATTTAATAGAACAGTACTAATATAAGAAAAGAATAATAATAGCTAAATAGTTAGGAACTATAATGGAAATATCTAGAACTTTACTGGAAAAGAAAGAAAGAAAATTTACAATGAGTGTATATAGGAGGTTAGAGGTTAATAATATGCTTATAGAGTTTAGTCATATTTAGCAAAGTCACTCAAAAAAAACTATAAAGTCTAATAGAGGTAGAGTACTGGCTAATAGGGTAAAAACACTATAGAGTTTAACAAAGTCAAGGTCAGAGATAAGTTCTCTTACAAGAGGTACAGAGTTTACACTTCAAGCTCTAAGTGAAACCTAAGTCTATAATATATACAGTGTTTATCTCCTATCATAGTTCAAACTCTAATCTGTATTTATCTCCAACACAAATAAAGTTCAACTCATATCTGAGTTATATCTTTTTCTGAAAGATGGTACTTATCTCTCCTGAGTAATATTCTTCTTTATATCACTTATTATTTTTATTTTTGGATTATAATTCTCCTTCATAATAATAGTATCTATTCCCAAAACTACACTCTTCTCCACAAAGATTAGCTTCTATTATTATTCAAGAGTACTTTCTTCTCTGTAAGGTTTGTACTTCATCTCTATCTTATGTTGTATTTTTTATAAAGATAACACTATGAGTATTTTATCTTCTACAGCAAAGTAAGCTCTTATTCATATCTAATCTCTATTTCTGTAAAAACATAGATCAAAACTATCCAAATCTGGTTATCTATAAAAGCCAAACAAAGGCATTGATATCACCCAAAGTAAAAATAACTCCAATAGTCTTATTCTATCTTCACTTGAGCTCTACTGTGTTTCAAGCACATTTCTCTACATATAAGGCTAGTAGTTACTCTATAATAGCTAGTCTGATAATCAACCATTAAGTTAACATCAAATTCTAGTTATCTAATCCATCTCTGATATCAATATACTTACTTTTGTCATTATAAGTTGAAGCTAAGATTGTTCATAAGTCTGTATATACATATTATAAATATAGTCTAAGTACTTTATCCAATCTCTATGTTTTTTTCTGTAGACATCTTCCTACCCAAGTCTGAATTATGTCTAACATCTCCAAGAAAAACCTAAGAGAATGAAATGAGGTCTCCTAAGAGCAGTAAGTATCCTAAATACTCTAGTGCATATTCCAATCTGGTAGAACAATACTGACATAACCTAGAAATGATGTTGTCCAGATAGTCAGGCACTCTGATGGAAGTATCCAGAATAAATAGTAGAAAATTATTGATAAATAGTAAAAGGCACAAGATAATAAAAAGTAATAGGTCTCCTTATGTTTTTTCTCATCAAATATCTGTCAAGAGGGTCTCTTTTTCAAGACAGAGATCAGATTCAAATAAGAGCAAACTTTATTATAGAAGATAAAGTACTTGTAAAGATTAGCATAAATGATCTATTGTGAAAAATAAATTATACATAGAGTTTTTATAGGAGTAATCTACTATAGAAGATGTTAATATTTGGAGATTAAACTTTGACATTGGAAGAGACTAGGAAATATAAAAAGTGCAAAAGAGTTGGTAAAGAAATTTGAAAAACAGTATTAAAAGTTAAAAAAAAGGTATTCAGAAGATATATAAAAGCTGTTGTATAAATAGGACAATTGAAAATTTGAGAAGAAATATGTTAGAACAACTGAACAAAAGTATAAATGAAGATTACAAGAGAACTCAACAAGGAGTTCTGTTAGATTTGCCTACTACTTATACTTATTGTACAATACATGATTTGTGCACAACATTTTTATATCTATTCTAAAGCTTATGATGTAATACTTATTGAGAATATTCTATCAACTTCTATATTATGTATATCAAGTCATGTAATAGTGGTCATATGACCTTCTTATAAGAACTTTGCCTAAAGTAGTAATTATCATACCTTAAAAGAAAAAATAAGGGAATAGAAGTTGTTTTATAACAGATATATTAGAAGAGGGTGAATAGGTGTAAATGCTAGATATGGTTAGATGGTATGTGATAGGTCCAAAAAATGGCCCATGTGTATAGTTATAGTTAAAGTGTATATTTGATATGATGGTCCATGTTCAATATCTATTATTAAACCTGTAGACTTTTTCTCTTTTAGATCTTAACTACTACTAATCTTATAGAATTTGTCAAGTCAACTCTGCTATTCCTGCTCCCAAACTCTGTCAAATATTTAGATCATTCTATTAATGTTTCTGACTACCTAGTGCAATCATTCTAAGGTTACTATAAAAGAATCTGTGTTACAAACTTAAAATCTTATTAGAGTGGATTAAAAGAAAAAACCTTATATAAGGTTTACATAAGAGAACTCAATAGAGAACTCAGTATAGAACTGTCTTCCTGATATACACTAGGCTACTGGTCTGTACTATACAGTACCATTAACCTACCCTAAAGACCATATATTATCTATAAGATCAATATATATTAAATACATTGTAATGATGTTATTCTTTCCCAAATCTTCTATTATGTTCTATCATGACATATGACATCACACTAACCCTATCCTAAATCCCAAAAATGAAAAATAAAAATACAAAATGAGAGGAAAAATACAATAAAGTCTATTATTCATAATTCTGACAACCTGACACTTTTACATAGCAAGCTTTAGACTATTATAAAAGTCTGTAATGTTTATCACCCAAATGGAATCCCATGATATTAGACAATCATCAAGAACTCTGACATAAGTCCATAGTATTGCCACTCTGAATTATACTTACTACTACCAGTTCTATTAGTATTTCTTTATACTTTCTCTATTTAAACAACTTTTTAGACATTCCCATCAAGATACCTGGCTACTCTGTCCCCATTATTTCCTGCTTATATCATAACTATTCTACTTAATTAGTATAGACTGTAGAGATGCTTATAATAGATATTTATCATTTCCAAGTATATTCTTCTAAAGAGTTCTATCATTCTTAGCTATTCCTGACCACAAATATAAAATTAACTTGAAGACCAAAATCTTTCTATTCCTCATAGAGTTCTGAACAACAATCTTCATAGTACCCAACAATCCAGAATATACATAACAGTAGTATTAGTAGAAAAAAACTTTCTGTATTCAAGAATAATAGTTACTATATATATTCTTTAGTCTGATAATCAACTTAGAATTATATCATACTTACTTTAAGTTTATTCAAATCCACTCTTTTAAAATATGTTTATATGATGAGATTAAGCTAGGTATAATGTCTTTCTATTAAAGCTAAAATTGTCCTATTTGCATAGTTGTTGTGGCAACCACTAGTCACAAAGACCAATGACTATACAGTAAGTAAATCTTTTAAGTAGATATCAAGTAGAAAGATTACAAGAGAACTCGGTAAGGAGTCTCTACTAAATCAGAGTCCTATATATATGTTTTATATATAGTCTATGCTAACAATAATTAAACCTGTCTTTATGTTCATGCTTTGTCCTCATGTCTGTCTTATATCTTACTCAAGGCCACCATGTTGTATACATGTGCCCTGACATCATCTTCCAGATCTTTTTACTATGTTCTAGGCCTATGACATCACATCATGTGATATGTCATGTGACTGCAGTGTCATGTACCTCTTCATCATCCAGAATCAAAAAAAAGAAAAGTAAATTGATATGAAATCAGAAAAATAAAATAAAATAAAATAAAAATTGTCAGTGTTCAAAGTGTTCTATAAAAATAGTAACACTTCTAAGCCTCTTCTATCTTCATCTTCCAACAAGTCACTTTATCCAATCTGTCATCTATACTGCTTATAAATAAATCTAGTAAGTATAAATTGCTCTTAATAGGACTACTATTATAAATTTTCACCCTTTACTGTTATTTGTTCTATATGATATAACTCAAGTAGTTATAATTACTTACCTCAGTCATATTTCATATTCCAGAACTCTCTAAGATAAGTATTTATCACAAAATAAACTACTTACTTATTTGTGATATCTAAACCTTGAATGTACTCTTAGAGGTTTGGGAGTGATTTAGAAGTTCAATAATAATGACAATAATGATTAATATCAATACAGATGTCAATGATAATGAGGGATAATGATTGATAATTATTGATAAAAACTGATGATAAATGATGTTGTTAAGTCTAAGGTTTAATCTTTAAATACAGAAGTATTTATCTATCATAGCATATCAGGCTAATTTTATAAAGTAACTAATTATGTCACTACATTTATATGCTTGTATCTCTATAAATATTGATTTATATATAATGTATTATATATTATTAGAAACTTTTTGATGAGCACTCTCCAATGTATTTTTAATCATAGGAATCTATTTAGTTTTTCCCAAGATAATAGCCAATGAAACTTATAGTTACTGATAGTCTGATATCTCAGTAATCTGTTATAACTTTTGTACAACCCACATATGTACAGATAGCCCTCATTTGAAGCTTTCCAGTATAACTTAGTTTGTAAAAAACAGTCTACTAGTTGTGGAGATATAAGCTGAATAAAGTTTGTAACAATATTTTAGTTATGCTACTTACAACTATACTTACAATTATGTTCTAGATATTTACCATTTTTTAGGTAAATACAGTCATGTTCCATATTCTGGAACTCTCTGTGATATTTATCTTTTGAGGCAACAAATAATGTAATAGACAATAAATGTGACTGACTAATAGCAAGCAAGATAGCAGATGATAAATAAGAACTCAAATATGATACTAGATATAGAAAAGAAAATGGTAAAGCTAGTTCTTTTATAAAAAATAGTAGAAGATTCTACATAATAGATTATATTATAGACTTCAGAGTAAAAGTAGAAGTATTGTATATAAACCAAACACCAAATATAAATATATAAGTAATAGCTAAATTTTACAGAACTCCCTATTAAGTTCTCTTATAATCTCCACCAATATAGTCATAACTAAGTGGTTGTTACAACAGTTTCCAGTGTTAGAATTAAAGACAGTAGACTTTATTCATTTTAACTTCTTTTCTAATTTCCATTTTATTTTCCATTTATTTTCTTATTTTTGAACTTAAGATTAGAGGTTAGAGTGATGTTATATAACAAAGTCACCAGTCATAGTCATATGATCACATATTATACAGAACATTGTAGAAGATTCTGGAACAATAATATTATACCACATATCAATGGCATATAGTAAACATGCTCTTTAGAGTAGGCTAAATTTAGTATACCACAGACCATTAGCCAAGTATATATAAGGTAGACACTTTGTACTTGGAACTTCATGAAGTTCTCTTGTGTTAACCTAATACAAGATTCTTTTGTCAACTTAACCCTTAGTTTTCAATCATAACATCCAGATTAAAGGCCAAGTTCTCTGAGATTTGCTTACCATTTCTCTCAGAACAATTGAAACTGAATGCTTTTCTCTTGGAGATCCTCCCACTAGTCATTTATACCATTACAAGTTGCCAACAGCCGCTTGAGAAGTTTTAATAGTAAATAGCATCCATTGCTTCCACACCTTCTCTCTATATAATATTTGCTTATAGTCAATATTCAAGCTAAGACAAAGAGATTCCTGTCTTGAAAACACTTAGGACATTGAGTTCATTGGAACTCATCACAATATGTGAGCATGTTGACAAACTTTTTTTAATTTTATTACATAGAACATGATGGCAGTTTATACCTATAGGAAGAATTATATATAGAGTATTATACTCTAACATTTTTATGCAGTAACCCAACACAAAGGACTACTAAGGAATTAAACCCATAACCTCAAGTAGGCTTGAGATAGGCATAATATATATGAATGAGAGACTCTGTTTTTTTTAAATCAACAATTTATTACACAAGGCATGAAAGCAGTCTGTAATAACTACTTTGTAACTATATTACATAGGACTCAAATAACAGGGAACAATAGAGAATGAAAAAAAACAAAGGAGAAACAAAAAGAAACAAAATAAATAGCTACTAGCTAGGCAAAAATATTTCTTTGTTATATAATGTTTTCTCTGAAGAAAAAGACATTCAGGTTAAATTTAAACAAAGAGACAAACTAGCTAACGGTATCTCTCATTAGGTTACAGTACTTATTAAACCTTCTATATTTATGAAGAATATAATGTTTTGATTCAATTCAATATAATCCACATAGACAACTGAATTCTTCTCTCAGAAAAAATTTTAGTTAGTATTCTCCTATTAGAGTGTGATTTGTGATAGCTCTCATAGCTCTAGTGCATAGTAAATTGGAATGACTGAATTATTTGATTCATAGCTCCTCTTTAGTATACAAGGGTTCAATATCTGTTAGATTATCATTTAATAGATTGAGGAACTGTTTTTCCTTGAGGTCCAATGCTTGGAAAGTTATATGCAATTGTTTGATAATATTGTCACTTTCTTCCTTCTTGTTGAAGTCTTATAAAGTTTTTCAAGAAAAAAGTGGAATAAGATTGAATTTCTTTGTTTCTTTATTTACTAACATATGAAGAGGCCATTTTTCCTTACTAGGACAATTCCAGAAATTGATGAAATTGGATGAATGCTTATCAAAAAACAATTTGAGGTCTTTTGAAATAGCAATTGATTGGAGTTGATAAGAATAGATGGTAGAATCAAAAATTCTTTATGCTACATATATACCATTAGTGATGATAATAATATCAGAGAAATTAGAAATTTGAACAGCCTAATTAATTTCACATCTGATTATGAATAATTCTGCCTCTATCATGGTGATATCAACAGCATGATAAAGCATCTTTTTGATAGGACTGGAGAATGAATAAATGCATGCAATTAATGTGGCAATGTTATTTCTAATACTAACATTAGAAACAACAATGGTAGTATGGGAATTAGATGAAATATTGAGCACAAGATCATCAAGTTTGTAGTGATAGGCAGCTTTGTTCTCTTTGTTGCAGTGATTAGCTTTATGAAATGAAAAATGACTAGAAAAAATATCAATTAATCTCAACTCAGAGGAAAATTTGCTATTTAGAAAGTCAAAAGATGGAAAAACTCTGTTGAGACAATTATTAGTATTAGTAACAGAACTTTTTATCTTTAAGTATTGTTTGAAAGTCATATTTTCTAAAAAAGACAATAAGGATGGAAATTGACAGTATGTCTCTTTTCAAAGAGAGACTTGATCTTATAATTGGAAGGGAACATGGAAGTTATTAATTGAAGTTTTCCACTTAGTTTTTGAAGATATAAATAGATGAGGATCAAAGTCATCACTATTTTGATTCCTATAGAAGGAGAGGTACAGAAGACATCTAAGATTTATAAAACAGCTTGGTATTGTAATTTTCTAAGCTTTTTAAGCAGGTGTAAAAGAGGTGCTTTATTGTAATACCATAGAGGAAAGCCATAAAGAGCTATAGGAAGAATACATGTTCTATATAGAAGGTATTTTTGATAAAAGCTTTGATATGTTGATAAAATAAAAGCTTTCTGTCAAAAATAAACCTGAGATATCTCCATGAATCTTTAGGTTGAAGAATAAGGACCTCCAATACAGCTAAGGTTCAAAGAAGAATGATCAAAGAGGCTATACAATCTATAAAAGTGAAAACTTCAGTTTTCTCACATTTGATAACAAGACTAAACTGTTCTAGTAAGAAGGAAATAATATTATAACTACAAAAGAAATATGAATTTGTTTTTTCAAGAGATTTTTCTTGAGAAATGAAAAGTCTATTATTTACAAATGAAAGAAATGAAACAGAGATTTTTAGGTTTTTTACTCTTTTTTCAAAAATATGAAAAATAGAAGAAATATAGAAAGCAGATAGAATTTGAGATAAGGTAGATCCTTAACCTATACCTATGTTGACATTGAAGAGAGATAAAATGAAATTGTTTTATAAAAATTGTGTTTTCATACTAACTAAATAGTCAGAGAAGAAATATGAAACTTTAAAATTAAAACTGGCTTTTTCCAATATAAGAGAAAGTAGTTGATGATTGAGATATAAGAAATACTAGGCAACATCAAACACCAAAGTGCTTCTTTGAAGATTCTTAACTTATCCTGACCAAATAAGGTGAGTAATAAAAACACATGTATTTATAGTCAAGTGTTGTTTGAGACCTCCAAGTTGATTAGGATAAATGAAATTGAAGTCTTCCACCAATAACTTTCTCAATCAGCTTTCCTAAGGTATTCAAGAGAACAATAAAGCAAAATGATTTGGGTGAATCATAGAATATCTTATTCAGCTTTGGAATGATAATCAACAACAAGGATCTGAAATGTAATGGCCAATATTCTAAGTTAATACACACATTAGCAATATTGATGATATTTTTTAAACATTCAGTGCTTTTAACAACTGCTTTGATATACTTCCACAAAATCTTGTTAGGGCCTGGAGCAAATGAATTATTATACTTTTTGATGGCACTTGTAAATTTCTTATTTGAAAAATAAAGCTATATCATCAGCAGTTTTGATGGAATTTTGTCTAAAATGTTCATGTTGATTTGATGATTTTGGGCCAAATTGAATATTTGATAAAGAGCTTGCCATAGATCATTGATCTCAATGTATAGTCAGCCATTATATTACAAGGCTTCAATAGCCAGTAGTTTGCATTTATTGACCTAATTTATTAGGTCCCATGGTCTTCAATTTCTTAATGTAATTTCATGAATCTTGTTGTTGAAAGATATTTATTTTGTCCTTTTGACAGTTTCTTTGAATGCCTTCTAATTTTCAATTTTCTTGAATGACCTGTAGATTCTGAGTTTTGTTTAACACTCTTTATTCCATCAAGCTTTGGATCATTTGGTAATATTGATGACTTTTGGATGTTTGTACTATATAAATTCTGAAGTAGATGTATACTCTTGAACAATGAGTTCAAGAGAATTGTTGTTGGGAATAATCAAAGTGTTAATATTTATAATAGCATAGATAAGATCAGAAATGAATTTTTCTTCCTTCTTACTGTTTTTAACAATAGTATGTTATTTGTCTTGAATGAATTCTTTTGTTATAACTATATTGATGGTAAGAGGAGCATGATCAGACAGATATCAAATATCAGGATTAATGCTGTGATTATTGATTTCCATGAAGTTAGAATAGAGAGAGAATAGATTTATGACTGAATTTGCATTGTTAGCATTATCTGAGTATTGAGTGGGGATCTGTTGGATAGGATTAGAAAGTTTAAGGTTCAAAGAGTCTGTAATCTCAAATAGAGAGTCACCATGAGATAAATGAAAGAGATAAGAAAGGTCCCAGATATTATTCCTAATGTTAAAGCTACTAGCTATGGTAAGAGCATTTTGAAGATTCACTTCAGTATCTTTGAGATACTTTAAAGCAGTTTGGTAGTTATCTGAATATACATTGAGCATAAAGAAAATGTTACCATTATTAAAAAAGGAAAAGTAATTAACATATTTGTAATTAAATTATTTTTCTGTAGAGAGAAGTGCAAGTGGGAGATGTTGTGGCAACAACTAGTCCAGTGACCAATAGCAACACTAATGAGTAAAGCTCTCAGTAGGCTATCAAGTAGGGATTTTGTTATAATATGAAAGTATAGACAGACTTCTAGGGTTAGGGTTAGGATCTTAGGTAATTATTAGTCTACAGCTAGAGAGAGATAGGGGCATATGACATTACATCATAGACCTGGAGTAGTCTAGAGTGGTCTAGAAGGACTTAGAGTCTAGAAGGATCGGGAAAAGTCTAGAGTAGGAGTTAGGGTTAGAGATGACATCAAGAGACAATGGTTCCTCATGGTGTACACATGGTGCACACATGTACAGTGGAGATTAAGGAGTATGATGTCAGGGCACATGTATACAACATGGTGGCCTTATGGTGAATGAGTAATAGGACATGAGGTAGAAGCATAGACCTTAGGGCAGAAGAAGCATAATCGTAGCATGGACCAATGTTACAACATATATAAGTAGGGATAGTTCCTGTAAAGAGTTCTCCATCGAGTTCCCTTATGTAAACCCTATACAAGGTTCTTCTCCCAAACTAATACTAAGGTTTCTGAGTTGTAACAGATTTCACAAGAGAACTCGACAAGAAGTCTCTGCTGTATTAGAGTCCTATTTATACAACATACTCCTGATCCATGCTACTAATAATTAAACCTGCCCTTATGTCCATACTTCATTCTCATGTCTATCTTATATCTCACTCAAGACCACCATATTGCATTTATGTGCCCTGACATCATCTTTCAGATCCTTCTACCATGTTCTAGACCTATAAAATCACCTCATGTGACATGTCATGTGACTGCAGTGTCACATGCCTCTTTATTGTCCAAAAATAAATCCAAAAGAAGAGAAAACAAAATATAAAATCAGAGAAAATAAAAGAAAAGAAAAATTGTCAGTGTTCAGAGCATTCCATGACAAAAAGCAGAAGGAAGAGGAGAAGAAAGAAGAAGCAGGAAAAAAAAGGGAAGAAAAGGTGAAAAAACAAAAAAGGAAAAAAAAGAAAAGATGGTAGATGTCAGAAAGGTATGAAAAGAGTGGGAAATTTGGGATGAGGAAGAGGAGGTAGCAAAGTCAGAAGAGGAAGCCAAGAAGCTGGTGCCAAGGCATTTTCATAAGTGGATCCAGGTATTTAGAAAGAAGCAGAGTGAAAGGATACCTATGAGAAAACTTTGGGATTATGCAATAGAGATGAAGGAAGGGTTTGTACCAAGAAAAGGGAAAGTGTATCCATTATCAAGGAAGGAAAGAGAAGAGGTGTGTGAATTCATTAAGAAATAACTGAGGAACGGGTATATTAGGCCCTCAAAATTGCCTCAAACAGCACCAGTATTCTTTATAGGAAAGAAGGATGGGAAAAAGAGGATGGTGCAAGATTATCAATATCTCAATGAGTGGACAGTGAAAAATAATTATCCATTGCCACTCATTTTGGATGTACTCAAGAACATTGATATGAAAAAAGTATTTACAAAGATAGATCTAAGATGGGGATATAACAATGTAAGAATCAAGAAAGGAGATAAATAGAAAGTAGTCTTTACAATGCCCAAAGGGGCATTTGAACCTACTGTCATGTTTTTCAGATTAACAAATTCACCAGTGATATTTTAAGCTATGATGAATGAGTTACTGAGAGATTTGATAAACATGAGGAGGGTGGCAGCTTTTATTGATGATGTAATAGTGGAAATAGAAGAGAAAGAAGGACATGATGAATTAGTAGTGGAAGTAGTGAAGAGATTGGTGGAAAATGATCTATACATAAAACTAGAAAAGTGCAAGTGAAAGGTGTAAGTGAAAGGTGAGAGAAGTAATTAGGCCAGAAAGAATAAAGATGGAGGAAGAAAAGGTGAAAGGTGTTTTGGATTGGCTGACATCCAAGTGTGTCAAGGATGTTCAGAAGTTCTTAGGATTGGCAAATTATTATCATTGATTCATTCAGGGCTTTGCAAACATAGCAAGACCATTGCACAACATGATGAAGAAAGATAGGAAATGGAAGTGGATGGAAAAACAGGAGAAAGTATTTAAGGGATCAAGAGAAAAATTCACAAAGAAACCAGTGTTGGCAGTACTGGATCTGAATTAAAAAATGAGGATGGAGGTAAATGCATTGGATTATGCAATGAAAGGGGCATTATCAATAGAATATAAGAATGGTAAATGAAGGCTAGTGGCATTCCTCTCAAAATCATTGAATGAGACAGAAAAAAATTATGAGATTCATGATAAGGAGATGTTAGTAGTGATAAGAGGGTTAGAAACATAGAGGCATTTGTTAGAAGGCACCAAGTTCAAGTTTGAGGTCTAGACAGACCATAAGAATTTGGAATATTTTATAAAGGCATAAAAGTTAAATCAAAGGCAGGCTAGATAGGCCTTATACTTGTCCAGATTTGATTTTACTTTAAAGCATCTGCCAGAGATGAAAATGGAGAAGGCAGATATACTTAGCAGAAGACTGGATTAGAAGATATGAGTAGAAAAAGATAATAATAATCAAATATTTCTAAAGGACTGTTGGTTATGTAGTTTACAAGAGGTAGTAATAAAAGGACCAGAGGTAGATATAGTAGAAAAAATAAAAAGAGCTAGGAGTAAGGACAAAGAAGTAGTTAGAGTAGTAGAGGAGATAAAGAAGGCTGGGATGAAAGTATTAAGAGGGGAGGAATAGCAGATAGAGAAAGATTTGGTGTTAAAAGAGGGAAAGATATATGTACCAAAGGATGAAAAACTAAGGATGGAAATAATTCAGTTATATCATGACACACCAGTAGCAGGATATGGGGGAAGATAGAAGATGGTAGAATTGATAACAAGAAATTACTGGTGGCTAGGGAGAACAAAGGAAGTAGGAAGATATGTGGATGGATATGATGCTTGTTAAAGGATGAAAAACAGAACTAAGGCACCAGCAGGGAAGTTGATGGCAAATGAAGTGCCAGAGGAAGTGTGAATGCACCTAACAGTAGATTTCATTACAAAATTACCATTGGTAACAGGGAAAGATGCAATCTTGGTAGTATGTGATAGGTTGTCAAAAATGGCACACTTCATGGCAACCACAGAAGGGACATCAGTGGAGGGACTAGCAAGATTATTCAGAGACAACATGTGGAAATTACATGAACTACCAGAAAGTATAATTAGTGATAAGGGTCCACAGTTTGCAGTGGAGTCAACAAGAGAGTTGAATAAGATACTGGAAATTGAAACAAGATTGTTCACAGCATTTCACCCACAAACAGATGGGCAGATGGAACAAATGAACCAAAAGTTAGAACAATACTTAAGGTTCTTCACAGAGTATAGACAGAGGGATTGGCCTAAGTAGCTGGCAACAGCAGAATTTGCAGTGAATAATAAAGTTCACTCAGCAATGAGAATGTTGCCATTTATGGCAAATTATGGAAGAGAAATGAGAATGGGAGCAGACATCAGAAGAAAAGGAAAGGTAGAGAAAGCAACAGAGTTTGTAGAAAGGATGAGAAGAGTATAGGAGAAAGCAGGGGTAGTATTAAGAAAGGCATAAGATGAAATGAGAAAACAGGCAGACAGAAGGAGGTGAGAAGTAGAAGAATGAAAGAAGAGAGAGAAAGTAATGCTAAGGACAAAGAACTTAGTATTCAAGGAAAGGCTAACAAAAAAATTAACAGAAAGATATGTGGAATCATATGAGATAGAGGAAGTAGTATCAAGGAATACAGTGAAACTGAAGCTACTAGTCTCAATGAGGATTTATCCAGTAGTAAATGTTAGCATAGTAATAAGATATAGAGAACCAGTAAAGGAACAGAGAGTGGAAGAACCAAAACCAGTAGAAGTCAAAGGAGTAGAAGAATGGTATTGTAGCAACCACTAAACACAAGGTCCAATGATAACACAAGCAGTAAAGCTCTCAGTTAAGCAATCAAGTGGGGAAAAGCACAAGAGAACTCGACAAGGAGCCTCTGCTAAATTAGAGTCCTATTTATACTGTTACAGGTTAGTTTATGCTACTACCTCATGTCTACCTCATGTTTTACTCAAGGCCACCATATATACACTATGTGCCCTGACATTATCTTCCAGATTCTTCTACCATATTCTAGGCCTATGATATCACATCATGTGACCTGTCATGTAAATTCAATGTCACGTGCCTCTTCATCATCAATAAAAAGAAAAAGAAAAAGAAATTCAAAAGAAAAGAAATATAAAATCAAGAAATATAAATAAAAGGAAAAGAAAAATGTTAGTGTCCAAAGCATTCCATAAAAAGTGGAAAGCTGAAAAAATATTAAATAAAAGTAAATTATGGGGGGTAGAGAAGTATTTAGTATGCTGGAAGGGATTTATGGCAGAATATAATATATGGGAAAAGAAGGAGAATTTAGGAAATGCAAGAGAAACGGTAGAGGAACTTGAGGGAAGAATGAGTACTGAGGTAAGAAGACAAGAAAATTTGGATATAATAGAGGAAAAGGACTTTAGGAGGGAGGAGTTACCAGAAAAGTATATAACAAAGATGTTGTATGAATAGGACAATAGAAAGTTTGAGGAGGAATATCTGAGGAAGTTGGAGAGGAACTGGCAAAAATGGAAATCAGTTTCTCCAGGGGAGAAACCTTAAGAGGGGAATAATGTTAGAATTGAGAACAATGGGCTGGATTTTATTTCATTTTATTTTCCTTTTATTTTCCTTTTATTTCCTTTTATCTTATTTTCTTTTACCTTATAGAGAAAAAGGACAAAGAAGACAAAAGTGTGACACTGTCACAAGTCACATATTAGGTAATAGAGAGAAGAGTGTAGAAGATTTCAGAATAAGATAATATTATGTAATATGGTAACTGCATGTTGGCCTTACGATTACTATATAGCCTTTAGGATAGGTTAGGAATAGCTTAGCACAGACCATGATAGAAAATTTTATAAGGTAGACCAACTTGTAGAAGGAATTCCATTGAGTTCTCTTGTATACTCCAATATAAGAGTTGTCTTTTGTCTTCACTCTATAAGACTTAAGTTATAACAATAGACTAATAAGATAATATCCTTCTACTTAATATATATGGAAATCCCTTTCCACACTTCTTTGTCTTATAACAGGAGAGACATGTATTGATATACAAAATAACATGAGGATAATTATTGTTTTTATTCACAGGTCTAGAGAAAGTGATCTAGTTAGGATAATTTAGAGCATTTACTATATTATTCCTATCATGAATAAGATAATCACTGGTTGTGATACTTGAACTTAATAGTGTCTCAGAGGTTCAGTACAAGAGTATAATGACTGACAGATGATGAAAAGTAATAATTGATGTTGTTAAGTCTGAGGTCTAATCCTCAGACACAGAGATATATATATAAAAGAGTGATGGTCCATGCGCAAGCTGTTACCATCACATGATCAAAACTAATACCTGATAGGAGCTGTCATCTGTCATAGCAGCTGTCAGGCTAATTTTAGAAGGTAACTAATTATGTCACTACATTGATATACTTGTATCTCTATCAATACTTATTGTTTTGAGATGCATTATATATTGTTGTAAATAGATTGATGAGCACTTTCCAACGCAAGTTCAATTGTGTGAATATGTCCAGCCATTCATGAGATATTAGCCAACAAAGCTTTTACAGCTGCTGATGGCCTGATATCTCAGTCATTTGTTGTCACTTTTGTACATCCCATACATATACAGATAGCCCTCATCTAGGGCTTTCCAGCACAGCTTAGTTTGTAAAAATTGGGCCACTTTTCGTGGAGATACAAGCTGAATGAAGTTTGTGACAATCTCCTTCTTTATCTGAGGAACTTAGTATAATGCAAATAAATAACTATAAGAATTCTTGAATAAAAGGATATTAAAATCTGCATAAAATGCTGTCTACAAAGGCCTTGTTCTGTTGAACATTGTGTAAAAAGAGCTTGAGACTTTTTAAAATCTTGCTTGATTGCTGCTCATAGATGAGTAAATTAATTTGTTCCTGAATTCCCACAGTTTTTGATACTTCTTAGCATGCTATTCCTTATTGAAGTGATGCCTTTAGAATAGGCATAAGTTAGAATTGGCCTGATGATTACCTTTATAGTTTAGGCATTTAAATGTATAAGAGCATAGTTTATCCTGTTTGGTCTTAAGATATAGAGGGTTAGTCTTGAAGTTTGCTTTACAATACCAAGCAAAATAGCAGTGGTATTCAACCTTGTGAGATTTATTGCATTTGATATAGCATGATAATAGGCAAAAGTGATATGTCTTCACTTCTAGCAATTCTTACACTAGATAATATCAGAGTTTATGTTAGCATCTTATATGATGACAATGTAACTTCTTACATTGAAGCATTGATTGATTAATGTCTTGGTGGAAGTTTTACTTTAGGAATCTCATATATCAATCCAGACTATGGCTATATTAGATTTTAGTGATACTTTAATTACATGTAGTTTTGAGGTGATACAAATATTATCGAAGATGTGAGTACTTTTTATAGCTAACTCAATCACACTTGAATCAATAGGTATATTAGTATTCTCAATGAAGTATGGGATATCTAAAAATTTTCAGATATGATTTAGATTAATGGAGATAAACAGATTAGACATTATTTGAATTCATGGAGTTGGTGTTTTTTATATAATTCTTAACCATCCTAAGATCAGAAAAAGAAACAACTTTGTTAGCTGTAATGATGAGGCCATGATGGTTAATGTAGATAAAGTTAATAATGGTATTACATTTGATATTCTTGAAAAAGCAGTTAAGATTAGTGATATGTTTATCTGAAGACTTCATGATTTCGTTGATGTTATCACTTCCTATGGGAAAAATGATTTGCTTGTGAGAAGAATCTTTGGTGGTCATATTAATATGATATTTTGTTTTACCTGTATTGTTGATAGTTCTATGAATGTCTTCAATCTTTTTGGATGATAGATTAAGAAAATTATCCTTTAGTTTGACAATTTCTTTTACATTTACAGACAATGCTTTAACATAAGTACATCTTTCCTTTCTGCCAGATTGGTTTTGAGATTTCTTATAATTTTTTTCTGTAGTAATGTAACTTGCTGAGTTCTTGAATAGTCTCAGAAGAATTGGAGAAGATGGAAAGTTTGTAAATTTGACAGAATTTGTTATTGGAATATTCTCAGTTTTCTTTCTGGATTCAGGAACGGGCATTTTATTATCAAATTTCATAAAAACTTTCTGGCAGAATGAAGTCTTGATATTATTTATTTTTAAAGTATCTCAACTACCTTTGTAGATAGATAAGATAAATGTCTAGGCCACTTGTCTGAAGCCTATGAATGTTATGTCCACCTATTTAGAAGATACATTTCCTTAGTGATACTTGTTATAGATGCTTTGGACACTAACAATTTTCTTTTCCTTTTATCTAATTTTTGGATTAAATACTTCTTTTTCTTTTTCTTTTAATTATTTTTGGATGATGAAGAGGCACATGACACTACAGTCACATGATATGATGTCATAGGCCTAGAACATGGTAGAAGGATCTAGAAGATGATGTCAGGGCATATGAATGCAACATAGTGGTCTTGAGTAAGAAATGAGGTGGATATGAGAATGAAGCATGGACATTAGGGCAGGTGTAATATTCAGTAGCACAGACCAGAAGTAGGTTGTATAAATAGGACTCTAATACAGCAGAGACTCTTTGTTGAGTTCTCTTGTAAAATTCCCACTTAATAGCCTACTAAGAGCTTTACTTATTAGTGTTGCTATTGGTCACTAGACTAGTGGTTGTCACAACAATACTGCCTCCTCAAAATCCATGACATAAGCTTGTTTTCTATGATGGCCATTTTTTTCACAATATATCTTCACAACAGTAATGCAATAATCTGCCAGATATTCAGTCTTCTATGGTAGAGTCTTCCTACCTTACTCCTGTCAGTATCTCACCACTGAAACCCTGAGTATCTCCTATAACTCTTACTCATATATAAGACTAGTAGTTGCACTGTGATTCACTAGTCTGATAATCAATAAAGATAAACTCTTATTGAACTCAATCTCCAGTGTTCAACAGCAACATACCAAATCAGCACTCACTCCTATTTCAAACTTCATCCATTCATCTGAAGTTGTGATGACATAGCAGACAGACAGTATAGCATATAAGCCAAAACTAAGGTTGTTCTACAAGTTTGTGTTACTAAGCACAGAGTTTACATACTCTGTACATTACCAAGCCAACCTCATGGACTTTCACCTCCTGATATAAACCACACATAACATATTCTGGATGCTGGGTATCCCTTTCTTGAGAGTTGCATAGGACAAATGAAAGTTTTCTTGTTCTGTTTGATTAGCCTAGGAGGGGTAATCATTTTGTGCTTCCATTCTATCCACATATGGGACAGAAGAGAGAACGATCTGAATGAGCCAACAGTTCTCTTGAAGAGTTTGGGCTTGATGAAATGGGTCTGCCTCTTGGCACATCCACATTGACATCTTCAGAAATGGCACCAACCTCTATTGAGTGAGACATGGCTGAATTGTAAAAAGAAGAATTTATATTTGCAATTTCTCTGTTAGGTGCTACTATACAAGATGTTCATGTTTTTTTTTTCAGTCAACAATATATTACACAGGGCACAATGGCAGTCCATGCCTACAGGAGAAATTATATATAAAGTATCAATACTCTAACCTTTTTTATGCAGTTACCCAACACAAAGGACTACTAAGGAATTGAACCCATTACCTCAAGTAGGTTTGAAGTAGGCATAATATACATGGACAGGGGGCTCTTCCACTATGCCATCTCTCCCCCCGATGTTCACGTTCTTGGCATATAAAATGGTTGTATTATGTAATACATTGACAATTTCTACGTGTTCTGCTGAATCCTCGTATTTCTCAGACTCTAACTCTTTGGTTTGGTTTATTCGCCTTCAAAGTGACGATCTTTGCTCGAGGAACAGACCTGTGTCAATCAAATGAACTTCAGAAAATAATAATAGAAATTTGCCTTGGCAACATCGCGCCTCAGCTAATAATCCTGTTCTGCGATACATAGACAATTTCTGTGCTCTACTGTATTTGCTCAATCCCCATTTCTCTCAGATTCCCACTCTTTGGCTCATTTACCTTCAAAGTGA
>Ga0157364_1000599_pt1 | contig 26004 bp, 19 predicted proteins | sample AttsexASBM2_FD_111476 | JGI IMG/M metagenome (GOLD analysis project Ga0157364, IMG submission 111476) | Fungus gardens microbial communities from leaf cutter ant in Ribeirão Preto, State of São Paulo, Brazil - Atta sexdens ASBM2 | ecosystem: Host-associated > Fungi > Mycelium > Unclassified ... | reverse complement strand
TTTCAAAAGTCCTAACAAATAACGATCCTTGTTCAAGTTAGCGTCACTGAAATAAAACTCCATTTGCTTAAGTATCGAGGCATGCAATGCTTTCTTTCTCAGCCTTGGTTTATCACGCGAAATGCCTGCCAAAGGTGTAGTATATTGGAACAGCTAATCAAAATTAGCTACTCAAATTCACTCTTCTACTACACACTACGAGAATGCCACAGAAAACTTTTAGGATGGAAAGTGAAAGCGAAAAATTTCAATTTCAATGGTAAAAATTTTCACTTTTCACTTTCCATTCTAAGGATAAAGTTTCATGATTGATACTCAGACCTAATTGTGTACAAGCCAATCACAGTGCTAAAAAAAAAAATAATTCCCTATGCAAAAGTCGCTGTGATTGGCAGTGAGCAATTGCTACAGTGCGCAATTGACTCTTTCTAAAATAAGAACATTGGTAAAGCTGTACATTCATTAGATATCGCGTATAGCATATCTTATATTTGATATTTATCGAAAGCGAGAAAAAGAGTTCTAGACCAGGAATAGAAAACAGACCACATTACATTTACATCGTGCTTGATATAAGTATTAATTAGTAACTTTCTATCGATTTATCTTAATTTCATGTATAAACATAATAATTAATATAAACGAGATAATTATATATTCGAATATATATTCCTTAAAAAGAAAGAAAACGTAGATGCTAAGTGCAAAAAGTGCAAGCAACATGAACAGATCTAATGGCGTTTTGCCTGTTTGCACATCAGCGCATGTCCGTGGAATTGCACGGGAAAATCGGCCATTTTTGTTGAACGCGTTTCTTTGCAGCGTTTCAATATGAAGTAAGTTGTGGTTTTTCATGAAAAATATATATCCGATGTTCTCGGTGTGATCCCATTGTACGCAGGAGGGAAACATCGTGCAACATACCAGCATGATGTCCGTAATTAATTCACATATGATATTTCCAGGATCGGTTTGTGCGCGTACAGCGGGTACAAGATTTATCCGGGCCATGGCAAAACCATGGTCAAAGTTGACGGAAAGGTGAGTACCATTAAGATGATAATGTAATATCGACAAAATAATGATGATATAAGTAGGATAATCAAACATTATGACTCTGTAACATTTTCCAATGTCGCAACACGTCCTGTATTTACTTAATCATCTGTTATTGCACGTGGCCAATTTTAATCTCATTTCCTCAGACTTTCACCTTTCTTAACTCGAAATGCGAGTCCGCACACTTGATGAGGCGAAATCCTAGGAAAGTGACATGGACCGTTTTATACAGGTAAAAATATACATCAAACCGGTGTATGATTTCTTGAACTTTGAGTTATTATTAATGGAATTGTGATTTGTCTTTCAGACGTAAACACAAAAAGGGTCAGGAAGAGGAGCAAACCAAGAAGAGGACGAGGCGTGCACAGAAGTTCCAGCGTGCAATTGTGGGTGCTTCTCTCACAGATATCTTGGCTAAACGTAATATGAAGCCAGAGATTCGTAAAGCCCAACGAGAACAGGCAATCAAGTATGTATTCTTTCGATTATCTATTTTCTTGTTAAGAAATTAATTGTTTTAAGATAATTTAGAAATGATAGTAGATCTGTTCACTTATTATTTATACTTTTTATTATACATCTTTGCTCTCTCTCTCTCTCTCTCTCTCTCTCTCTCTCTTCAACATCTGAATATATATTTAAATTTGTTTGTAAATTCTTTTTGCATTCAATCATCTTTGCTTTCTTTCCTTTCAATATCTGAATATTTATCTTATTTTGAGTGTAACATTTTTAGGAATTTCAAGTAACGTGAATGACCTATTATATTAAATAGTAAATATATAGGATGTTTTTTCATATATTTACACCCATTAATGATAGATTTCTGAGATCATTTTGAGACAAAAATCCTAATACTAAAGTCAAGGGTGCAATAATTTTTAAATGATAAGAGTTTAAAGTTAGCTAATTGAACTGTCTGAAATTTGCATGCTCAGGCATGACATATTGTACAGTAAAAAAGAGTTTAGAAAAAGAGAAAATAGAAATTGATGCTTGAAAACATCAAGAATCTGCTATTAATGAATATCATACGAGGTCTCAGATCTGTAGACATCTGTTCCTCTGACAAGGCCTATTTTGCTACGTCAGATTTCAGAATGTCTTAGAATAAAACTGGATTGCTTCACCCAGAACTGTATCTTGCAATTACATTGTCTGGCTTTTGCGGATTCATACAATATTATTATATTGGTGTAATATTATTATCTAATGTTATAATAATGTCGTTTAATTGATTTATTTATTTCCTTTTTCTCAGGGCTGCAAAAGAACAAAAGAGAGCTGCAAAGGCGACAAAGAAGGCTGTTGCTCCTCCAAAAGCGAAACAAGTAGCAAAACAAAAAGTTGCTAAAGTGACGCAAAAGTCCGCGCCTCGCGTTGGAGGAAAACGTTAAAGTCTGTAGCTATATAAATAAAATAAAATATTATTTCATTTTGACTTATGTTTTTAAATTATATAATTAAAGAAATAATTTTAAAATTGGTAAATTTCAAATAATACATATATCTCGATTATTAATATGTATATATACAACTCGTATTTAATTTTTACAATCAAAAACAATATATCTTTTACATTTAATCTGAATAAGAATAAGACTACCGTTAATAGAACAGATATATCTATATACCTATGTAAGCTTACTTTTTTCTGTCTACAACAGTAATTAATTCAGTCAAATTAAAATATAAAAATATTGATATAAAAAATTACTGAAGATTTAAATATAGAAAAGTTTAATATAAAAATAAAAGTTTGGTATAGAGAGACTAATTTAGAATTTAATTTTAATATTGATTTTTACAATTGAAAAATATTAATTATTAAGTAATATAATTTTTACATCTAACATCTTTAAACATTACGAAAAAGTAACGAATCATTACTTTCCTAGATAATGATAATTTTTATGAAGTAATATGTCCAACCCTGCTTATATGTAATTAGATATGTCTGTTTTATAAACAATTTCAGTGTTAGCATATCAATTGGATATGTACAATACATAAATTTTTATTGTTTCGTCTGTTCCAATTCTTTCTTAAGTATAGACAATTTCGTCAAAGCGGTGTCTCGCCATGCTCGTCGCTTCTGCAATTTGTCGAGCGGACACATCTCGTTCAATTCGTTGCTGATCTTCTCCGCCATCTCACCGACGAATCTGGGGATCGGTCCGAAAGTCATGCTCGTATCATAAATCGATTTGTTGTACGTTTCACAATATTTCTTCATTCCTATAAGATATGTTGCAAAGATATGTTGTGAATTGCATTCCCATGGCAAAACTTCGTTTAATTATTATATACAGATAATTCTTAATGACTGGCTCACCTTCGGCATTCAAATGCGCGGCCTCGAACATACCAATGAAAGCGTAACGCATTCCGAGACCTTCGCTCATCACTGCATCAATATCTTTTACACTTAATACTCCATCAGCCACTAATCTCCAAGCTTCATTTAACAGTGCATATCTATTGATATGATTCTTACATGTGAAGTGTCAAGAAATAGTCAAACAATAATGATAATTTAAAAAATGGTTTTGTGCAAGCAAAACACATCTGATTACGTACTGTATTCTGTTGAGTGCAAAACCATCAATCTCTTTGTTCAAAACAACTGGTTTCTGACCGATTTCTATCATGATAGCCTTTGTTTTCTCAGGAATATCAGAACGCGTCCATGGGGCTGGCACAACTTCAACGAGCGGCACGTAATAAGGAGGATTTACCTGTATTTATGATACTAAATGGTTATCAAATAATGTAACCGATGTAAATAACCAATACTTTTTTGTCGGATCTTATTAATTCTTGAATTATTTAGAAGACTGTGTCAGTAAGATTGAATTCAAGAAAAAGAAACAAGTATATTTGTTATCTGCATCAGAAATTAAATCTCTGTAATTATAAACTTAATATAATCTTATAAATCTTATAATTTTATAAACTTGTTTTTTTTTTCGGATATAATGTAATATAAATATGAATTCTTATACATAAACATTAATTTGCTAATTGGATTTGTGCAACAAAGATAGCGGAAAAAAATCTATTACATACATTATATACATTTTATATCATAAATAGTTTGAGAAATACGTACAGGGTGGGAGACGATAACTTGTTCACGGTGTTTCAGCTTTTCGCTGAAAAGAGACGGGCGGAACGTGGATGTTGAAGATGACAGAATCACCTTGTTATCTACGATTTTATCAAGATCGTTGTAAACTTTCGTCTTCAAGGAGAGATTTTCTGGCACGCATTCTTGGATCAGTTTTGCTCCCTTCACAGTCTCCGTCAAATCCGATGATCCTATAATGAATCCTTCATTAAATTCCGTGACAAATGGAATTAGAAAGATCAGGAAAGCTATTCTATAACATCAACGATAAAAAAATCGATATTATTTTGAATCTTTCAACATGTAACTATTGAAGTCATTACATTTTACATAATCATTTTTGGATTAAGAGATAAGAAACATTGTTGTAGATTAAAAAGAAAAGATAGACAAACCCTTTATCAATTTAAATTGCTGATCCGCTGTCAGTGTACCACGGAGAAGGCCGCTGGTTTCGAGACATTTCAATTGCTGACAGATATCCTCCAATGCATTCTTAACTTGATCCTGAATAATATCATAAATAGTCACCTGATATCCTACGCCGGCGAAGAGCATCGCCCAACTGCGACCGATTAATCCGCTATAATAAATATTATGACAAAGGCGAAATAATCTTATGAAAAGATATGAGACTTACGATATTTAATTTTAAATCTGCAATGTAATCTCGCATGTTATGATGTTTGTTTCATTCCGTTAGATATAACTATAAGAAATGTTGTTTACCACGTATTATCTCGTCTTATCTCGTAGTAGTGTAAGTTACAAAAAAATATTACAAAAAAATACAATTAAGAATTTTTCTTCATTGTTCTCGTAAAATATCAAAATTTGATGGTTTAAAAAAAAATTGATCGATTAATAATAGTAATATAATAAAATATTGAGAACAAAATTTAATTCACTCATTGACATTTACTTTTTAAATTATGAATGTGACAATTCTCTTATTGTTGAATGTTTTTCTTGCTTATTTTATAATGTGACTCACTATACGCGATTAGTAAAAAAATATAATAATTTTCCTTTCTAAATTTATAGTTTCCGCTAATGTAGAATCAATAGTGAAGGTCAATTTTATAAATTAAAACTTTGCCTTTCTTTATATCATTTATAAATAAATTTAAACTTATTTATGAAAATTAAAAAAATAATAAAAAATAATTATTTTCATAAATAGTAATTTGTACAGCAACCGCTGCTTCAGTCGTTAAAATGACAACTTAAAACGCACTTTTAACAAAACTTTTAACATAACAATTCGTAAATAATTTTAAAAAAGGATTAAAATTATGAGGGAGATTTTTCAAATAATGTAACCAATCCAATACACTAAACTTACATCAGAATAGCAATATACTCTGTTAAAAAATAGTAATTGCTCATAATCAATTACCATTATTTGATATCGATTTGTAAGAAGTAATCAATTAGCAATTGTTGGAAAATCGCATTAAACGATGAATGTATATTGCATAATTATTACAACTTGCAGGTTTTAAATAATTTAAATTACAATCTAAATTAGAGTTAATTATATTACCTTCCAATAATCCCAATTTTTTCATTTTTAGTTGACATTGTTGTGTGTGGACCGATCAAATGTCTACAGGGAAAGCGTCTCTTCGAGTCGTGTAACGAGTGGAATTTAACACTCAGATAGCTCGAAGGTGTCCACAGAGAGATATATATATTTGTAATCAGTCTCCCCACCATATATATGCTAATCAAGTCTTGCAAGATATAACCGTGTATTGAAAGTGCTATCATAGATATTCGCCACATCGTTATCTTGCAGAATAGACATTACGATTATAGAGTTAACTAAGAGTGAAGTAATTTGATCGATAATCATGTTTATTTTTGCGAAATTAAATAACTTCTTATTCTGGAACTTCTTTCTAGGATAAAAAGTATTTAAATTCATTTAGTATACGATTATTTATAACTTATAGTCAATTAGTTATAGTCAATTAGTTGACATAAATAATAAGTTTTTAAAAAATTATTTTGATGGCTCTAACTTTTTTATTAGAATCGGCATTGTAAAATTATATATATAAGATTTCAAAATTTTTTGATGTTATATGATTAATAATAATTTTTTGCGATCTTTTATTTTATATAAAAAAAAATTAACTGTTTAAGAATTCAGAAATTTTATTTTGAATTATTTCAATATTGCAATAATGTTGATTATCTAAAGTGGAATTTTCCGAAGTTTATGCTTTCAATGCTCACACTTAAGATAAGAGAGAGATCAAGCAATAGCAATGCCAAACTTTATTATACAATTAATATATTATATATTAATATTGATTAAATTAAAATTATATTTAATTGAATAAATTTGAAAATTTTATCTGGAAATTCGATGGAAAATTCGAAGGATTTGTATAAGAGCGAATGAATATATTTAATATTTGTGAGAATAATTATAAAAAAAAAATAAAATAAATGTATTCTTTTTACTCATTCACACAAGTATTTTAATGGATAAATGAATTAGGGAAAGACGTAATATCTACAAAATTCTTGTAATATTGAAGTACTCATGATCTGTACCATACTTTCACCGAGTAATGTTGACGTGAGGAAAAATACAACGTCAACAAAAAAATTCCTGTAATTTTCATTTGATTATATACATGTTACTAACGCTAACATGTCATATTTTCAGTTTTCTTATTTTATTTTTTTTATTTACGACTGCATATCGTTTCTTTCTCTTTTTGCTTTAACAAAATTTTTACAATTAGCAGATAGCAACGTGTCTGTCTTGTTGCTGACATGTTGCTTGTTAAGGCTATAATCAAAATTTCGCTACAAATGCTTTGAAGCATTTGAATCAATTAGAAAAAAGAATTTTATAAACTGACTAATTAAAAAACGTTTCAAAGCATTCGCAGCCTCGCGTTGATTATACTCTAAGTGTGCATTGCTAAATATATGTTACTACTAGAATTATAGCAACTGAGTTCTCTTATTTGTTGGCAACTTGATGCCTTCATGAGATAATAACATTGAGTAGCAATTTGCCAGCAACTTTAAAATCGTCATCAATTCGTACTATTGCCATCATGTTGCCATAATAATAATACGCAGCATATATTTCCAACAATGCAAAAGATAACATTGACTAGCTATCTTACTGTTAAACTGCTGGCACATATACACATTGTTGTTTGTATGCTACAATGTTGATATATTCGAAATTGTTGAAGACAAATCTACGACAAGTACCAGCATCATAAGCAATCACAGATTTGTGCGATTTTACTGAGACACGCTTTGTTATCTAGGAATACATCTTTATAATAAAACTGTTGTACAGTTTCATTATAAAGCATGAGGCCTGTCCAATTTGAACTCTGGAAGTTAAAACGCAAAGCCATCGACGCAAAAAAATTTAATGTAAGATTTCGGGGATTTTCGGTTAAGTATTGATAAGCATCTCTGATATGAGTGACGCTTATCAATTTCAGAGACTTTAGAGTTTTTCCATGAAATCTCATATTGAATTTTTTTGCGTCGATGGCTTTGCGTTTTGGCTCCGGAGCTTAAATTGGACAGGCGGCCTGTTATAAAGTCTCACCTATTCAATTTGAATTAGTTACTTAATATATTAAACTTTGCTAATGAGATTAATTTAAATTATTTTCGTATTATATTAATGGGAAAAAATTCGTGGCGTTTTTCCCGTTAGATGGCATTAAAAAAACGCCACGAACTTTTTCCCATATTTAATATATTACAGCATGAAGAAAAGAACTTGTAAAAGAGAATCAATACAACTGCATTCGAATTCATTTTTCACGCGAGTGCCTCAACTAATTGTCAACTAATCATCTTCTATCTTCTCATAATTGATGAGTATCAATAGATGAATATCAATTCTAGTAATCTAGAGGTGGCAATTAAAGTATTAGAAATTTATGGAAACGTCTCCGCATCTATGAAAATCAACAAAATATAATGTAAAAATCGGAAAGAAAAGCAAGAAACGGGAAATACAATGTATGTTTCGAAAGAGAAGACAAGAAAAGAAGACAAGTAATATAATTATATTTCTATATTAGTGCGGCGTCTTAAATGATACTTTATATGCATTGGAATTAATTACCAGCATTTATATTTTCTTGCGTTTCAGGTGTATGCAAAATAAATCTAAAAATATATCCAAAAAATTAAAGTTCCCAGATAGTCAAGCAAGATTTAGCATATAGAACAAATTGATGCACTGCATGTATTGTTTTCAACTTGTCAACAATTTGCTATCATTGGAATCTAATGTAAAGTAAGTTAGCATTAGGAGGGCAAATAGATTTCATGAACAATTTACGAAATTGTAAGAATATACATTGAGACATAATAAACTCGTCACGTTGACAGCAAACTGACGGCACATGACGGCCATGCACGCATGATGACAACTTGCCAACAGTTTGCTGAATTCTATGGAAAATATCCGAACAACAAACAATTTGTGAAAACACTTTGGCTTTAATTTGGTGAAATTAAATGTGGAATAAGTGACAGCAAAATGGCAACATATTGCCCTTATTTGGCTATTTGGGTTATGTGTATCGAGTTAAAATTGATCAGTTGTTTGCCGGGTTCATCAGCTTTTTAAAACGCATTGTGAATACTTACTGCTCAATTAAAAATCTGAATAGAAAATGCAGTTTTCCAATTGAATCTAATATAGTTAAATCCAATTGAATTTAGTTGGATTCAATTGAATAAAAAAAATTTATTTTATTTAAAATACGCATTCGAAGAGATAAAATTTTAATCCATTTTAATTCATTATCTGGGGGACTACCCCTACAGTGTATAGCGCACACTTTTCTCGGGGCATCGCGAGACACGAATACGTCCCTATAATTACGGGAAATCCATGTATACGCTGCGTTGACACGCGATTGGTCGGCACACATGATAACTCCGGGGAAGAACCGAGAATTATTATCAAGGTTATGCTGTTGACGCATTCAGGAATTAAAGGCAGTCGATTATGCGTGCCTGGTGAGTAACAAGTTATCATTATACCGCAGTGTTGTCGGGACGATAGTCCGGCTTATAGAGTTCTATCGGCTGTCAATCTACAAGCCTCGGTACTCAGTGGCATTGACGTGATAGACCATCACGCAACTCAACGTATTGCTCGAGCCGCATCTTGTTAGTACGAAGTGAAGAGAACCGCCGGAGAGATGCCGGACGCGTACGAAAATATTAATATGGCGATGCGCAGCATATTGACGACTGGTGTTATTGGAGATAATGAGGACCCGTACTTCCAGTTCAACGGTAATACGAGCACGCGCCCTGGCGCCGCGCGCTTTTTGTTCTGCGTCCGAACTGTCCGAAGAGTGCTAGGATATGTGTTAACACGACTAACAATTTACATCAATAATGCATTGTTGTGTCATTATACATATTATTGCAGCATCATTAATCACTATCAATCAGTTTCGCATCTTGACGCTTGGTCGCGTGACATCCACGTTTTCGATTAGGATGATCAGATGTCTAGTTTTTTCGAATTTGTACCCTTTTTTTTTAAGATCTCCATGTCAAGTTTTCAGCGTGTTCGGGGTGTACTTTTTTTGATACTCATTTTGAGAATGAGAATATCAGAAGCTATTAAGCCTATCGCACATAAAGTATAGCAAGCTAATTATTAGATCATTACTATGTATCTGTGATAAAACTATTAAGTATTATTATATAAAATCATTTTTCACTGATACTAAATACATGTTTTTTATCATTGTTAGGCTTTTTAAATGTATACTCTTTTTCTTCTATTTTAGAGTTCAAATATATTGCATACTTATTTTGTATTACAGTTTAAAATATCTTTTTCTTTTGCTCTACTTTTGTACTACTTTTTCATCAGGAATGTCTTAGTTTATTGAGGTTAGATCTGATCATCCCATGTTCGATTGTTAGTACAAATCTCAAATTACAAACAGTAATAATTTGTAAAATTGTTTACATTTCAAAGAACTTTGGTTATTATGTAAAAAAATAATTATATTCCCTTTTTATCTGTAGATATCGGAAATTATATTGACCATATTCAACAAAATGTTTTGCAATTGTTGGAAGTTTTCTTCACTGAGATAGAATATTATTTCTCTAGATTTAAAAGTATAATCTGTTAAGTTTAGTATAATTTGATCATACGAAGAAAACTTTCAACAGTTATAAAATAAAAGTATGTGGAATGCAGCTTTTTATTACAAGTCTGTGTGCTTGAATATTTGATCATTTTTATGATCAGATTATATCCCTTTATATCATTAATATTTTATATTTATATTTTAAGATAGATGTATTTACTCGGTACTTATTTTAATATCATTTTAAATAATGTCTTAAAATTTTAATATAGGCTCTGGCTGGAATTCATAGTTGATTCTTATATATAAGACAGTCTCTTAATCAAGTAGTCTCAGTCTCAAGATATTATAAGCCAATAACAGAATTATATTAGCATCTTAAGACATTTAAGATGGTCTTAAAATAAAGACTATACAATACTGATCTATGATTAGTTTATGATATTTTAAGAGTATGCTTGAAAGAGTTTTAAATATAAGAATCAAGTATATTATGAATAATAAAAATATTATATTCAAGAGAGGTTTGTCCAGATAGAATAAATACTATTTGGTTTTTTATATTAAAAAGAATAACAATTAATAAAGAGGTTGAAATTACAACTTTTCAAACAAGGTTTACAACTTTTTTCATATTTAAGTGGTGCTTATCTAGAATGAGTGCAGAAAGTTTATTATAGGAGAAATTTTTATTAAAAAACAAAAGAACTTCATGTGATCCTGATAGATTAGAAGTTAAATTTTTTGGCTATATAAATATCTTTTTGTGTTCAAATAGTATTATTTTTTATTTTTTATTTTTAATATATTTTAATTATTATACATCTTTTTAGATAAAATAATTTTAAGAAACATATAGTCTATTTTATTCTTTATTTATAAATTGTCAATTAATTCTCAATCTTGATTGAAGGTTTCAAAGAATAAATTATAGGTAGAAAGCCAATATGAGCCAGCACAGGCTATTGGTGTGCAAGAATACCATATATTTCGAAATGAAATAAAATTAGACATTTCGACCTTTATTATTGGATCATCTTCAATGTAGTTTTGGAAAAAATTCAATTGTGTAAATTTAAATATGTACTTTATACCATGATTTATTTTAAGAAAAATAATTTTTCCAAGTTTTATAGTTAATGCGCATACTTTTTTTTATAGTTCGTTTGACTTTTCGTTTTCCTTTTATTTATTGTATTTCTTTATTGTTTATTCCCCCACTAGTAACGACAATTTCGTTTTGACCTTTTCACACACTTTTAAAATATCTCTGTACATACGTCTTAAATTATCTGATCATCATCGATATGTATTGTATCCAGTTTCTTCAATATTTTTTGTTAGTACTTTATGTCTTATTATTTTTTATGTTATTGTACATTGTAGATAATTCATTTGAATATTCAATTAAATATGACAAGTTCTATATTTATTATATTGACGAAATAGTAAGCAGTCAGTACATATTTAAATTTACACAATTGAATTTTTTCAAAAACTACATTTATTTCATTCAATATATGATTCTTACATACCAACAACCTGTGCTGATTGACAATTAATGTTTCCTTTTTAAAAATAATTTTTTGAAGATATATCCCTTGTACGAATACTTTTGCATTCACTGTACTTTTTGGATGTGCCTTGTATTGTATATAATTATTAAAATGAATTATGGGTGGAATCATTATTGTTAATTAATATAAACGTATTTATTTTGTGTACACAAATAAATTAATTAAAAGATTTTATATACATGTATTTTGCATCTTCCAGATTTAACATCAATGGGTAGTACAGATATTCTAAGTCCATTCAGTAGTTCTGGATCTCAAGGAAACATCAGCATGACATCGCCTATGTCGACCTCCTCGTCACCTATGCATATCACAGATGATTATATTAATCTAACAAATGCAGGAGGTATGCATTCTGATTTCAAATTGTCTGAAACATAACTTACTAATACCTGCTGAATTATGAATATTTAATATTATTATATAATTTAACATTAAACTCTTTTCTGATGTTAGTGACAGTTATTTTATTTGGAAAATGCATATCAATTTTTTTTTAACTTGCTAGTAATGATACTTGGTGAACCATATCTCAGTATCATGGTGCAGCCGATGGAGAAATTTAGATTTCGATACAAATCCGAAATGGTGGGAACCCATGGAAGCTTGCTCGGTGTATATACTGGACGTAAACGAAATAAAAATAACGTACCTACAGTCAAGGTAATTATGCTGATTTCTATACAACAGACTTATTTATAATATTAATATGGAATTGTTTAAACTAGTTTCTTCATATCTAATCATATCATTACATATTTTCAGTTACATAATTATTCAGATAATGCGATCATACGTTGCACATTAGTTACAACTGACGAAGACCTGAGAATACCGCATGCTCATAGACTAGTGAGACGAGTAGATAGTGCGGATATAGGGGATCCACATTATATGGAAGTTTCGTCTCAAAATGATTTTACAGCCGAGTATGTTTATACCTTCTAATATAATGTTAAACATAGTTATCCTGTTTCATTCTTTAGTCAGTACTATGTTCGTGTTACAGATTTGTTGGTATGGGCATAATACATACGGCGAGAAGACATGTTAAAGATGAAATAGTACGAAAATTGCGCGAAGAAGCTCTAGAGAAACTGAAATGTTCAAATATAAACGCTACTCTCAATCTTCGTGATGATGCGCAGGTAAATCTTAATGCCATTTATCAGTTTGAAAATCATTTTACACAATTGGAATATTTTTACCTTAACAAATAAATTAAATGTTTTTAAATAGTAATTTACAATGATTACAGATTAAATCTGATGCTGAGCAATATCAAAAAACTATAAATCTAAATAGTGTTTGCCTTTGTTTTCAAGGATTTATCAAAGATCAACATAATATTATGAGACCGATTACAGCAGCGGTTTATAGCAATCCAGTCAATAATTTGAGTAAGTTTTAATAATTTATTGCAATACAATTTGTTTTAAAGAAAGCTTTATCGAGAAATTCTATTTTTTATTTTTGTATTTTATATACATACACAGATTCCCGAAATTTGCGAATTTTGGGACACCCTATATTATATATACTGTATATCGCTCATTTGTACTACAATATAACTAAAAAAATTATCATTTTTTTAGTTGTTTACAAAAAAATCAGAAACGAGAAAGAACATTCTTATTTCTCTGTAATCAGTTGTTACATTAAAATTGTATTTTTAAATTAATATAATAAAATTTTAATTATTTAAATCTTTTTTTATATTGTTTTGTGTATAAATGAACACAATGTGAATAATAGAAATTATATATAAAGAAATCATTAATTTTAATAGAAAGTGCACTAACTGGAGAACTTAAGATATGCAGAATTGACAAATTTACTAGCAGCTGTGAAGGTGGCGAAGAGGTATTTATACTTGTGGAAAAAGTTTCAAAAAGTAAGTGTCGATTTTTAGCATTTCAGCTAAGTATGCTTGCCTATAAATACCAATATACATATTGATGTAAAAAAACGCATTATATTATAGAAAATATAAAGATAAAGTTCTTTGAACTCGACGATGATGACACTGAAATTTGGATGGATTATGGTCGTTTTTCGGAATTAGATGTCCATCATCAATATGCCATGGTATTTCGGTATGTAGTACATTGTGATTAGCGCATTTAAATATTTTTTTCTTTCATAACGCGTATGATTAATTGTGTTGTATTTTCAGAACGCCACCATACAGAGATCGAAATATCACTTCTCCAAAGGAAGTTTTCATACAACTAGAACGTCCTTCAGATTCATATTGTTCAGAACCAATCAAGTTTACATATAAACCAACTGAGCGTATGATAGGTAAATTAATAATAATATTAAATATTCTTAGTTATGATCTGTTATATTCTCAGTTTTTTCTTTTTTCATTTGCCTTTTTCTTTTTTTTTTAAATTTTATAATTACAGGTAGGAAGAGAACGCGAGTCTCTCATTCAAATAGTGCGGAATTGACCCAAACATTAACATTTAATAATGATATGCTTTTAACAAATACACCATTAAGTTCCACCACAAGTTCGCCTTCAAGCAACGACAGTGCCGAAATATCTAAAGAAATAAAAAAGATGTTAGACGATAGATGTTCTTCTAGTGAGTTTCGTGATTTTGTCGACCATATAAATTTAGACTGTAAGTATTTGTTTTTATGTGAATAAAAATATTCAAAAGTTACATACATGAAAAACGTGTTTAATACAAATTATTCTTCTAGTGTATGAGAAATTGTTAAACCAAAGCGGCGAAGATAAGTTAACTTATGATAGTGCGCCGAGTAAAAAGGCTAGTATTAACTTCAATATGTTATTTACAAAATTCATTATCGAAATTTCTTATTGCATCAATGTTATAGCTATGTTATCAAGTCTGAATTTTATATTTCTACAGGACAAATTGTTCGCAAAAGATGTTATTATTGATACGATAAAGAATATGAAAATGAAGCCCTATGAAGTAAAAGATATTATTAAAATATCATTCAAAGACAGAACAACTTACGGAGATACGCCATTGCACTGTGCGCTCCGATATGGACAAAAGAACAATGTAAAACGTATCTTAATGCTTATGAGCACTCTAAATACAGATGCTGAAGAATTGGTGAACATTCGAAATAGTTCTGGAAAGGTAAGTTTTTTCAAAATGTTAGTATATTTTATTTAATTACAAAAAATTTTAATGTATCGTAATTATATTCTAGACTCCATTGCATTATGCTGCTTCGCAAGATCAACCAGAAATTATACGAGCATTGCTCATGCTTGGAGCAGATCCTAATATAACAGATCATTATGGACAAATGCCATTACATAGAGCTGTAAAATGTATCTATTAATTTAAAAGTATTTAAAATGAACACTTTAAAAAAAATTGATGAATTTACCCTTAGTACAATATTTTGATTCAGAAGTAGAGATAAAATGTAATTCGCAATTGCGAATAATATATCTCAGCAAATATTGAATAATGATAATAATAATTTTATCCTACATATAAATTTATTATATTAGATTAGAATTATAATTAGAATTACAATTTTAGTTTCTGAAGCAGAAGGAAGCATTGATGTTTTATTAGCTGAAAAAGATGTCAACATCGAAGCAAATACAGACTGTGGATGGTCACCTTTGCAATTAGCTGCCCAAGCTGGCTCGTATCATGCAGTATGTTCTCTCGTTAAAGCTGGCGCAGACGTAAATAATACTGACATGACCTATGGAAGAACTGCCTTACATATAGCAGTCGAAGGAGGTCACAAAGACATTGTTGAATTTCTGTTAAAAAATGTAAGATTGAATATTTGTTGAAAATGTTTTTATATAAAAAAATCATGTTACTAATATTCTTAATTTTCCGAGCAGACCAAAATAGATGTAAACAAGAAGAATTTTAGCGGAAATACAGCATTGCACACCGCAATAGTTACACCAGGGACAAAAGCCAAAGAGATATGTGCTCTTCTAGTGAAATACGGTGCTGATCCGCATATAAGGAATTATAATCGTGAATCAAATAACGTACGTACAGCTTATCAATATCTTATAACATTTTGTTTTTATTAAATTTGATTATCTTAATAATAGGTTGACGGAGAACAGATACAAGATATAAAAATCGAAGTGCATTCAGAAGATGAAAATATGGAAGAATGCAATGGGCAATCATCTTTTGACTTAGCATTAAATAAACCAGACGTATGGAAAACATTTCATGTTACCTTATTGATATCGTTATAAAAATATACACATTCGTCATTAAAAAAATTATTGCAGATTTTACAACTCGTCTCCGGTCAAAATGATATGTTAATAAATAACACGATAAAAGAAGAAAATATAAACGATACACAAAAAGTTTGGATGGATATAGATCAAGAAAAGCATTTGGCAAGCATTTTAGACGAGACAAAAGGATGGAAAAAATTGGCACATTATTTCGACTATAAGTACTTAATGAATATCTTTAAACAGACATCCAGTTCGTCGTTACTCCTCTTAAATTATATCGCTGTAAGATTCTCATTTTCTCATCGAATATTTTGCAATCTTTCGAATATACATTCTCATTAAAATAAATGATTCAATACTTTATTTGTTTATAGATACAAACTAATACATCTCTCAGTGATTTGAGAAATATATTGCAAAATGTAGGTGAAGAACAAGCTGCAACATACATGAGTCAAATTTTATCTATGAAACATGAAACGTGAAATTTGTATTCATTTTATATGTACAATTTATTGTTGTAAAATATATTGTGTTATTACTATAAAAATTATATTTCATTGAAACTACTACATTCAGATTTTTTGATAAAAAGGTACCTAAATAATTTTTAAATTTCGTAATAATTTATATTTACAAATGTATTATATATTTATATAATACAATCAAATAAAAATCATTATTTTTTATTACCTAAAAAACATTAGCCTCTCTCATAGGTTCTGATTTTAAGAACCTATTGAAACTTAATTTGGACAAATCTATAGTTGCAAAACGATTTTGAAGAATCAACTCTGATATCGCACGCCCTACTGCGGGTGCCTTCTGGATGCCATGTCCACTAAAACCAGTTGCTATGAATACATTGAGATGATAAGGATGCTGGCCAATAATACCATTTTCGTCAAAAGTATTGTATTCATAGTATCCAGCCCACGAAGATTTCACCTGATTCATAAAAATAGAATATACATCATTAGGAGAAAAGTTTATGTGTGTGTGCGTGCGTGCGTGCGTGCGTGCGTGTGTGTGTGTGTGTGTGTGTGTGTGTGTGTGTGTGTGTGTGTGTGTGTGTGTGTGTGTGTGTGGGGTGTATATATTTATTAACTGAAAATCGATCAATAAAATTAAATACACATGAAATTCGATCAAGGTGATTCTCCGCCTAATATTTTTATTGAATTTGAACTTCTAGAGTTTAAGCAAATTATGCACCGATTATTTATCGTTCTTGAAATACAGTCCTAAACCAATCGTTCAATAATTTCATAAAAAATATTACTAATCTTTTTTGGCACAAAGGATCACTTTGATTGAATATGGCATATTTATATGTTTAATATATAACTTTAACACATTAATATACTTAGTACTTCTGTATTTGTTGCCTGTGCAGGTTGTTAGATAATGAAAAATAAACATACTTTTAAATTTTCAAATGCCGGTACTCTGTGAGCGAGTGATGGCCACACTTTATTGTCAAAAAATTCGTGATCGACATCCAAGTTCTCAACTGATGGCTCCTCATCTGGTTCTGGTGATTTTCCGCCGATAAAATTACCTCCTAAACCATCGCGTCTGGAATTTTATTTATATTTTACAAATCATTTTATTTATTTATTGTTTAATTTGTTCTCTTTATGAATTGTTATCTTTATTAATTGTTTAATTTGTAATAGAAGAATATATGTTATACTTAAAGAAAATTTGAATTCGTACCTAAAATATGTACCACTGGGATCAATCGTTAAAGGTGTATTTAAGCCAGGTCCATCAGGACAATGGAAACAGTATACATATCTCTTTCTGCAAATGAAAATCATTTTATTATTATTTATTTTATTATTATTTAATAATAATAAAGATAGAGAAACAAAAAGTAATAAAATTCGAATCTTTTTCATCATTAAATTACCTGGGTACAACTGGTAAAGGTACAGATAATAGGTTTTCGCCTGTTCCGATATCAGCCAATTCGGCTACATCGCCACTAAAAGCGCCTGCAGCAATAATAGCTATAGCAAATTTTATTGTCTTAATCTCACCGTCATTTGTTTTTATCTGACAAAATATGTTTATCTATTAGATATTATTCTACATTCATAATTGAACTTCTTAAATGTAGATCGCATGGAATTGATTAATCCATATAATAAATATATTTATTGAGTAGATCAAATGATCGACTCCACGCAGTTTGTATCTAAAATCTTTTATAACTGAACAACAACGAATATTTTATATTGATATATAAATAAATAAAATAGAATGTATATATATATATATATATATAATGCATACTTACGACTACGTTATTTAATCTTTTCAAATATTCCATATTCTCATTATAATTTCCTAGAAGTTCCCTATATTGAAAAGCTTTGACTTCAGCATTGACATATTGAGCACCCAAATAACTAGCTTTTTTCTTGAAGGCACATAAGAGAGACCATGGATCGAACCATCCTTCTTTTTCCAACCCAAGACAACCTGCCACAATCCCATGGGTATTTATCCAAGGGAACATATGTTTCAGCTTCTCTTTAGTTAGAACGACATTTTTTGCCCCTAAAGAATTCTGCAGCTTAGAATTCTGTATTAAAGTCTCAACGCCTGCCTCAGTTGCCAATATCAAGTAGCCATAAGGATGAAAATTAACGTCGATGGGCGGCTCTCCGGGGATACTCAAATGTTCATTAATATTTCGCAAAAATTCCGCGCCATATAGTGACATGTGGATATTTTCTTCAAGAGAAAATTGTTGACGTAGACCACCCACCGAAAGAGTCGTGGAAGCCTTAGTATACTGAAATAATATTTAATTAATTATGCATTAAATTAATTACCAAACTTAATAAATTATTAATCCAAAAAAGATATTCAGAATATATTAGAAAATATATAAGATATATTAGATAATATATTAGATAATATATAAAACATAATATATTAGAAAATATATAAAATTTTACCGTAGGATCTTTCTCAACTACAACAACACTGAATTCTTCTCTGTAGACTTTCTGCTTTAACCAATATGCTATCGAGCTACCAATTGCTCCACCACCAATGATAAGCACATCACAAGTAGAAGGAATTACTTGAGGTCTTTCCCAAAGCTTTTGGAAGTCAGAATATTGTCTGTTAGATGATAGTACATGTTTCAATAACTTCCAATCTCGTTTTATATTTTTCAGGAATTTTTCCTGTGTGGTGGTAATGTCGACAAATTCTTTGTACTTTTTTGTGTCATCATTGCTTTTACTCTCTGAACTCTGTAAATTTAATATGACGTCCAGTTCAATTTGTTCACATCAGTCTTCAACAAAAATATTCGTTCCTATCTACACAAAAGACAAATAAAAATGGTACATTTTTAACATAAGATTTCTATCTTTCTTCATGAAATATTTTACATATATATTTACATGTTTTAAAATTTTCACTTCCAACTTTTACAAAGCACAAAAAAGAAAGATTCACCGCTTTACTGTTTATAAAATACTTACAATCATTTAATTACTTTACAGCATAAAAATACAAGTACGGCTGCTTTTCACAGTTAGTTTTTATTTCAAAACCATCTTAAGTAATATCTTAAAACGTTAATAATGTCCTTGTGATTGGTTTATGACATCTTAAGTTCGTACTTAAGACGGTTTTAAATATAAGAACTGATTATTAAAATTATTCTTTCAATTATATTCAAATTTCGCGCGTCGCTCTGTCACGTGTCGATTACGCTCCATCGGTAAAGTAAATTTCCTAACTTCAAAAATTTTTTGTTTTCAACGCTTCGTTCACAATGCCGAGCGACGATTTTCGTTCCAACCATAATTTTCTGCTTCTTGCACTAAAAGCGTCTTCGTCAAAATCTGTGATGAACATAAACTAAATTTCCAATTATATTCAGTCAAACATAGATTCACGATTACGCACAAATTACACTTAATATCGCGATGAGAGACGTCACGTCGCTTCAAGAGGGGGCGAATGTTCGACGAAATTACTAAGAATCGTCTATTACATTCAATATCAACAAATTTTATCCATTTGAAATGTCATCCGTCAGATCCCTAACCTCCAATCGTTCCCGGTCAATACACGCGTAACTCACCTTTCTCCTAAAGGAGTTCACAGATTGAATTGCCGAGCACTGTTTCAGCAGATTCGTGTGCTTCTGCACACGTGTCAAGTGCAACATCCTCGTCAGCCGTATCTTGACTGATCCGACAAAGAGACTACTCCTCAGTTCACTCTTTCTCCAAGAACATTTACAATTGTTTATCAGCCAATACCGAGTCAGTATTAAACGAAAACAAACAGTTATCCGTTTATCAATACGGACGAAGTTGTCAACTCACGTTCGATATTTTTTTCTATTGCAGATTATATATAGATGAAACAAGAAATTGCAGTTTTTCTCCAATTAAAAATGACGTGACTGATATGCGCACGTGTATTTTAGGCACGTGTTTCAATTGATAGAAGACAAACTATTTTTTTTTCTGTCATTTATTTTCGAGAAATTAATATACCATATTAATAGAAAACTTATATCCTAAAGAGATAAATTTTCATATTGCTTCGATTTATAATTATTCAATTTACATATTTATGTAGTATCTGATAATAGTAGTATGTACCTACCTTCGTAATACTTTTTGTAGGTAGTTAAAACAGATTCCGTCTTTCCTCTCTTATTTTTGATTTACTATTATGAAAAATATTATTTAGATACGCAACTGATTTATATTTTCCATATATTAGACTTCTATAGCAGACTTCTATATATTAAATTATTATTCGATTTATTAATGAATTATTTTTATAATTTTAATTGCTAATAATGGATGAAATAATACTTAGCGAAGTATTGTATTCTTTTGTATGCTGTCATGCTTCTGTTCTTAATCTATAACAGATAAAAGTCTTATTTTTTTCATAATTATCTAACTGCATTTTTTCAGTTTATTCTACGCGATAAAGAGTCTATATTTATCGAAGATATCTTCGTCGATATATCATAGTAATTATTCAGCAGCGTTATCTTTCTTGAGAACATGCTTATATAACCGAGTTTTAACAATTTTCCTTGTCTGATTGTAATCTTCAAATAATTAAAAGTTAAAATAAAAGATGAATAATTTTGACAACCTGAAGAAGAAAAATAGAAAAAAAATACTGGAAGAATAATTAACGAGTGTTTTTATCAAACACAAAAGACTATCCAATTTTTATAGCAATTTTTTAACATTATTTCTCCGCCTTTTGACAACAGAATAATTAACTATATGCTTTTTAAAGTAAGTTTAGATAATATAGCTGTTCTTCAATGATTGGAATAGAATATAAATATTTCCATTAAATATTTATAATACAAGAAATAATTCTAAATATTATTAGAAACAGAGATTTGCAAATATTCAGCGATTTATGTATTGCTTTACGTACTTTTATTATGTTCTTTATGTAATAAACCATTCGTACTTTTCATATAAATTAATTTCTGTTAAAGGAAATAAATTAATGAATTTAAAATAATTCAAAATATAATTCTTTTATTGATATTAATTCTATAAAAAAGCTGTATGTAACTGACATGTGATATTTTACATATATATATATATATTTTTTTTTTTAATTTTATATTAGAAACATTACGCGAGGTACATAGTCAAATGTAAATTGTTAAAATAAAATGTAATGCATTAGTTTTATAGCAAATCTGATAACATTATTCAGCATATACACAATATAAATGGATCAATTTTTACCATTTTGATTATCTAACATATTACAAGGTATTAATATTAGCTTAGGTATCATGCCGGGTGGTGCTATGAATTGTTGCGTGCTCTGTGTTGTACTGAGACCAGAATACTGCACCTCTGCCTCCGTAACGAGTTTGCAGATATGCATCTTGATATCCGCTTGCGCTTTAGGTGGTAGTTTTTTCACTGCCTGTGCCATGCTGTCGAAAAATAATTCTATACTCTTACTCTCGGATGCTAAGTGAACTTGTTTGTTAGTATCATTGTTCTTCATACTGTTTGATTCTTTCACAAGCGTGATTGATGTGCTAGGTGGTAAATTTTTCTCAAGAACAGCCACTGTATTAGCAACTGGATTAGCCATTGTATCGGTATTATTCACATTATTTTTATTTATCTTCAAGGAAGATTTTTTTATTTTATTAGTGCTAGATGTTTTCGGAGAGGAAGAATGTTCGGTCCTCAATCGTTTCGGACGTATCTTTCGGTACTTTGACTGTATTCGCTGAATGTAGTTGTCCATATCCATATCTTGTTCACTCGCTATTTCCTCTTGAGCAGCTATCTCTACATTAATATTGTCCAATGTTTCTATTGTTTCAGTTTCCATTACAACTGGGTCAGCTGATGTCTCTTCTAGAACTTCCAGGTATTCAGTATAGTCCTCATTATTTCGGTCTTCTAACTGCTCCAGTAAACCTTCGGCACTTACATCACTCGAGTTTATCTGTTGTATGTATTCCTTGGTTAATTCTACAGACTGTGGCTGATAATCCACTTCACATCTGTAAAAATATTCTCGATTGAGAAAACAAGATTTAAGTAAACCGCCAAAATTACCAAATAATCATGGATATTTCTTACGGATATTTTACGAAGCTCAAAGAATCCTCGAAGATCCATTTTTTTCTTCTTACGCCTTCTTCTGTCTTACTCTTGCACTTCAAGATCCGGCAGTAAGTATCTCTAAGGTTCTTCCATCTCAATCTAACCCAAGTAGCTACAACAGACAGCAGCCAATGATCATATATAGCAAATTATTTTACAATCGATAGAAATTTTCTTCAACTTGATTGGATTATACTTTTAGATCTAGAGAAATATATATATCGCAGCGAAGAAAACTTTCAACAGTTGTGGAGTAAACAAGGCTTCCACAGAAAAAATTATTCAGAAAGCGCTTAGTGATTCTTTAATACAATTGATTCCTACAATTAGATCCAGCAAAAAACTAAAGGCAAGGAATCAATCATATTAAAAAATCTGAACACTCATTGATCAGTTAACTTCTAAATGAAACCATTCTGCTGAACATAATCAGCAGAAAAAATAGTTTGCGATTGTTACAAGATTTTTTAATATGATTTAGATTTAAGATGAAGAATTAAAAATACGATCAAACACATTAAAAAATTTTACAACAGTTGCAAAGTTGCTTTTTTTGCCACACATTGGCTGCATTGAACAGAATATTTTAAGCCCAATTTACATAAAACGCAGAATACAGATCGCAAGTGAAACATATTTCAGATTGTAATAAGTTACAGATCGCAATACATGGAATATAAGACACAAAATTCTGAAATTCATCCAACTTTCTGCATTCTACAACCTATTATAGTTAAAATAGGTTAGGTTAGTTTTTAGTTCTGTGATCCCTGCAATCTACGTTCTATGTCTTACATACATAAGGCTTCACAATTATTGAAAGTTTACTTTGTTCTATTATATTTTTAGATAGAGGAATAGTCCTATCTCAATAAAAATAACTTTCTTGTAAAATAAACACTGTATAATATATGATACAACTGTTAACAAAATATGTAATAAAGAAATAACATATAAAAACATACGATCCAGTCCAAGCTCATCCGAGATGTGTTTCCAGACTTTTTGTTTGAAGTCCTGCAGCTTCACTGGCACACCCTTCACCTCGGTACAATAGAGCACTGGGTGTTGTTTGATCGCTTCTATGATATTCAGTGATATTTGATAGGTATCCGGTGGTACAGTCATCATGATAGATTGCGTTAACCTGCAAAAAGACATCTTACTATAATACTCCAATGTTTGTCTCCTAACGACTTTCGTATTCCCGCCCGAGATACAATCTCATGCTCTGATAACAACACGATGAAGTTATAGCATCATAGCGATATTGTGCGTGAAAATTCGTCGAAATGATTCGCCGCGCGCGAAATATTTCGATGTGCGTGCGTCATTATGCAATTCTGATTGCGCACGTGAATCGTATCAGTACTTGATATGAACGAGATGTGAAAATCATACAACGTATCAATACGAATAATGGTACCTTACAAATCAGCGAAAGTCGCCCAGCAACAATAAGGATCCACCAGTCAACGGTCGCCGGTTGATTGGATCAGATCTCCGAGACCCGAGACTGGTCGCCAGAGTAACGCTGCGACAGAGTTCATTCGGCGACGCGCACTTCCGTCGCGAAACCTGCATTTCCGGCAACCTCCCCTCTTCTCATCCGAGGGTCGCTTGTAAATGGCTGTGTTCAGCGGAGTAACCACTGAAATATGAAGTTGGAATCAAACTACGCATTGAAGATTGAGATTGAAGATTGAAAGATTAAAATTTGAACAGTCAAAACCATAAGAGCTAAAATTTCTTTGTCTTCATTGGTCAAATTGCAATCTTCAATCTTCAATCTCGATTTTCAATGCATAATCTGATTTCGACCTAAGGTTTGTGTTATTGAAATCTCCAAAAATGTTTGCACTTAAAACGGGATAAATATATATTCAGGCATTAAAGAGAGAGAGAGAGAGAGAGAGAGAGAGAGAGAGAGAGAACGAAGATGCTAAATACAAAAAGTGCTCTTTTTTAATCTATGCTTATATAACTGCGCATGTGCAATATTGTCTACTGCACATGCGCAATCATAGTAAAGTATAAGTTAGAAAAAGATAAAAATATCATTTGGAACGCTTTCTGTCGAATCATTTTAAAGCCCCAGACAAAATGTGAAGAAATAGCGATAGAAATAACACGATTTCAATCTATCAGAAACTGTATGTTCCAATGTATTTGATTTCTGAGGTTGAAACCGTGTTATTTCGCTATCGCTATTCCTTCGCATTGTGTCTGGGGCTTAAAGCGTGGTCTACAGATTTGTTCACGTCGCATGTTCCAACATGCTCCTACTTTCTCCAACCGTAGCTCCTACTCAAATATGCTCCTTAGGCCAGAATCAGACTACGCATTGAAGAATAAGATTGAAAGTTTGTCTAATCAAAATAAAAAGAGCCAAAATTTTTTTGTCTTCATTGGTGAAATTTTATCTTTAATGTAATCTTTAATGCATAGTCTGATTCCGGCCTTAGAATAAATAGAAGCTATGATAGAAACAGTAGAACAGTAGAAGTATGTTGGAGCATGCGACGCGAACAACTTTCCAATAAGTTGCAAACATCGCCAGTTGCAATGCTTTACAACCACTGAACTATATATACACTGGAATGACTGGAATGGGCATCTCCAATGTAAGAGGTTCCGCACAATAAAAGGAACAAGGAACAGAGAATAAGAATTTCAACCTATCAGAAATCATGTTCATTTTGTGGAATACACAATTTCTGATAGGTTGAAATTCTTATTCTCTGTTCCTTTTATTGTGCGGAGCATCTAAAGCATAGAAAATCGTGGCACCAATTGATCAGCGTCATTTTAATGTAAGAGCGAATCAGAAGCATTCAGATACTCCTACACATTTACGTTTAGTATTCTTCAGTGAGATCTCTATGGGCTGCATTTGTCAGCATCATCATATATGTGAGATTATATTTGAAAGATTATAAAATCACGTAACTGTAAAATGTACAAAGCATCAACATGAAGTACATATATATAATATTGTCTTTCAAGGTGGTATTTATAGTCCGATCTTATTTCAAGATTGGCTTAAGTAATGTCTTAAGCGATTAATACGACTCTCTGATTGGTTCGTGACTTTTTAAGACCGCATTTAAGACGGTCTTGAATATAAGATCTGACTACATATGAATATCTTAGGAAATATTTTGTTATGAAACTCGTTTTGATATTTATATTTTATGAAACTATGAAGTCTATT
>Ga0157364_1000597_pt1 | contig 26054 bp, 14 predicted proteins | sample AttsexASBM2_FD_111476 | JGI IMG/M metagenome (GOLD analysis project Ga0157364, IMG submission 111476) | Fungus gardens microbial communities from leaf cutter ant in Ribeirão Preto, State of São Paulo, Brazil - Atta sexdens ASBM2 | ecosystem: Host-associated > Fungi > Mycelium > Unclassified ... | reverse complement strand
TAAAGCACAGGCTAATACGAGCCGACCAGAAGAAGCAAGGCTTAGATTACCAGATCCTGGACACAATCTTCCTAGAGATGGAGAGCCCCTTGCCTCGCCTTTTCTAGCCTCTCCTTCTTGCTTGCTTACTTAGCTCTTGTCTTAGTGACTCTTCCTCTTTTCTAGGTTTTTTTTCTGAGTGTTAAAACGGTAGATTTTTCATTTGAAAATGAATTGGATCCGCCCCGATTCGATCAATAATGGGATTCTTGGCTAGAGAAAGGTTCTGTGACATGGACGCCCGGCCCAACTCGTTGGTTGGCCCACCTAACAGATGATGATATTCTCGATCGATTTGATCGAATTTTGAAAAGTGTTTTTCTCAGAACAGTGGAGCTTTCGATCAAGATGTTCTCGCCTCCCCCGTTTGGGCTCTCGCTCGAATCGGAACCTTTATGCGTTGGTAGGCTTTCAACTCAATCTAATAGTCTACCTATCGGGCGCCAATAAAAGAAAAAGTTTTCGCATGGGCTCATCATCTGATGCAGAACCGATGCGAGAGGGAGAATAAATATGGGAGAAGCGGGGATTGATAGCTTTCAAGAACCAGTGGAAAGGAAAAAGTGGTTCCCTGCATTCCTTCCTTTCCAAAGATAGTAATTAGTTTGGGCTGGCATAAAAGATTTGATTGAATGAACGCCACCCTTGGTTGTTTTCAAACAAATCCAATGTTGAGCCAAGCGTTGCCAGCCGGTAATAGCCGAAGGCAAAAAACACTTTTATGGAATAAGGGCGAGAAGGAAGAGAAGAAGGATTAGTAGTTGCCTAGCCGAGGAACTTGAGGCCGACATTCAGAGTGTGGTCTCGGAGTTTAAGAAAAAACTAAAACTAGTGTCGGTCGCATTGATTTTTCAATGAAACAGAGCCCATCTCTTGTTCTCTCCCGCTTCAACAGCCTAGATGCGAGATGATCCCGAACCGATTTCATAACCACCATCCATCACCAATCACATTCCACATCCCACTTCAAACTTTTCGATTCCTCGGGTAGCCCCCTCTAGAAAGGCATTCCAGCTTCAGAGGCAGGTGAGCCGGGTCAGGAAGGAGTTTGACTGCTGGGATGGGATCGGATCCTACTCGAAGCACTCCACCACGAATAAGAGTCTTCGGGTTGGATAGGCAGTAGAGATAGGAACTCCTATCTTTAGGGCGGGCTTTCAAGACAGAGATGCACTACTCCATCTGGAAAGGGCTTTCCCTCGGGGGGAAAGAGAAGAACCCCTTATTTAAATAAAGTTAAAGCCTAAAAAATCTTTAGAAAAAATCCCTTCCCGGCCGACGGGACTCCACCTACGTCTGGGTCTTATCCCATCTCAAACTCGGGAAGAGTGCCCTTGAACTGCAGATCAATCATAATAAACAATACAAGAAAAGAAATGGGCCGGCGAGAAAGAAAAAAAAGGAAAAAAGGGGGAGATAGGGAAGAGGAGATTAAGGATAGTCACTCCACTCCATAGATAGTGCACACAGATTCTTCTTGAATTTTCAATTCCTTTCGAGTCGGAAACGCGGGCTGCTGGTGGGGCATGGAGAATGGCTTCTTCCGCTCGGAATAAGGAACCTTAGAATTCACCCTACCTGTCGATGAAAAAATGGGATTTGAGAGGAGTGGAGCAACTCGACTGAAAAGAGAGGAGTGCCAGCTAGCGGATCAGAAAGATTTGTATGGAATGTCCTACTCCTGCCTGAGCTTTCCGATCAACCAATCCCCTATTTCAGGGACATCTGTGTTTGTGTTAGGTAGGCCCAGGGATCACTGATTAGTCGAATGAGCCCATCCCTCTGGTCTATCATTTGTTGGTCGATCCGGCTGGCGGTTCCTGCATCTCCTACGTCTCTATGGGGGCCCCTTCATACAAGTTTGCTGCTAGGAGTCCCTCTAGTCGAATCAATAATCAATAGAAGTCCCAATAGAAGTTTACTGACCTGGCTCTTCAATCGACGATCTACTGCTCCCTCTTAGTTGCAGATACCCATGCTTTGATTCGAAAGCCCTAGCCAGTGATGAATCCCCAGGAAGAGAGGACTATTTAATTCCTCCTCCCTTCAGTCCAGGTTGAACCCGTCCCAGCAACGAACACCTTCCTACTGCAAAGTGAGGCTCCGCCCTTCCCCTAGAATCCACTCCGGGTCGGAGGAGCAGCTAGTCCAACTTCTTGAGCAGCCGAGATATTGAACAACGAACATCTGATTGAATTCCTTGCCTCACCCTGAGATGAGAGGGAAGGTCGATTTGACTCGAATCCTGGACCTGATCTTTAATCCTACACCGGTTAATGATGCGATGGGAGAAGTTTTTCTTTTGTCATTTTTTCATAAATGCTGGCCCAGTCGAGGCTCGTCCATGCCCAATCCCAATGGACAAACCTTCGATTTGCCCCTAGCTCTATAATCCACCCGTCTTCCCCAGTCCCTGAAAGCCCTTCCGGGGGCCTAGCCCTCTTTCTCAACTCGAGTCTTAAGTTCAGCGGCTTTCATCGTTGACGAACACCTGCGCTAATAAGACAAAGAAATTAATGGGGAGTCTATGCCTCTTCTTTATCGATAGGATTCCCATCATTTGCAGTCTCCGGCGAAGGAGACAAGGGCGAGGCACCGAACATGTTCTATCCTCAACCTCCATCCGTCATTAGTAATCTCAATTCGCTTTTACTATTCACTAGTACACTGCGCGCTACAACTAGCAGCCCTTTTACTAGTAAGGGAAGGAAAACGCTAGCGCGCTAGCTAGCTACTTATAGTTATAGCCCCGACTTTGGGATATTTGAGGAAGCCCGCTGAAAAACAGAAGCGCGCTAGCGCGCAACGGCTGATGAAAAGCCAGCAACTTGTTAGGAGTAGGTTTTGGCTTGCCCCTTTCTTATTATTAGTAAGATAGGTTTGGAACCCCACCCCATACTAGGGGCTGCTTGCTGCTCGCCCCTCTCTCTAAAGGGGCTTATGCACTCCACTCGTTACCACTAAACGACGAAGCCAGGAGCGGAAGGAGGGACTTGAACCCTCAACCTCAGCCTTGGCAAGGCTATGCTCTACCATTAAGCTATTTCCGCCAGCTACGGTAGTGGCGAAGCACTACTGAGCAATTCACGTATCATTTGATACGGACGACTTCTGTTTTTCCGCCGGACCACAGTCTTGACCTCCAATCGAGCTACGAGCACGAGTAGGTAGGCGGCTAGAGGGGGAGGGGCGGCTGGGCTGCCTTTTCAATCAATCTCCGGCCGCTCAGTGCCGCTATTGGTGCGAGTTGTAAGGAGTCTTGGTCTCGAGTCGAGCTGGGGCGTCATTTCATTCTCGTAACGGGAATGAGTGCACCGCAAGACCAGACAAGTTGCTCCCTCGCAGCGGCGGCATCTGTCTTTTAAGTAATTTCCTAAGACGGCTCCTCTTATTCTACGATAATCCAAGCTGCAGCTCCACGAGTCTGCTCGGAACCGGGTCGATTCCTGAGCCATTCGTTCTCCCCTCTCGGTTGGCGTTTGCCAGCCACTAGAGCAAGTAAGAGATCCCCTCAAGGACTATCGATTTGGCCGCCGCTATTGACCTCCAGTCTCACTCGGGTTTGGGCGTGCCAAAAAAAAAACCCCTTCGCTCTTCCCCTTTCCCGGCTCACTAATTATGCAAGCAAGCAGCGGTTCAACGCTACACCGCTTTTGCGTAAATTCCTTCTGGTCTCACTCCCACCTATTCCTACCGTCGAACGATAGAAGAGCATATAGTTCTTTGTTCACCCCTAACCCATATGGTTTCTGACTGAATTAGCTCACGCGAAAAAGTCGGTCGTTCATGCATGTTCTAGATTGTGGCTACGACTTTCTCTCCTGGCACCTCCACCGCTAATGCAAGCATCCATCTAGTTCCATTCTATACCCCGCCCTCCCCTTCGTATCTATTGATCGCTATCCATTTTTTTTTGAACCGTCCGGAGTTTGCCGCTAAGCCGGTCGCCCGGCAAAAGCCATTGGCAAAGGCACGACTAAACATTGAGCGAAGCCCTTCGGGCTAGGATGTACTAAAAGCGAAAAAGTTGGTGCGCTAAAAGTTTGTGTACTGGCTGCAGCTGGCTCTTTCGGTCTTGGCCAGCCGGTCCTGTTCTGTTACGTTGACGACGAAGCTCTTCGGCTTAGCCTTCGAAACTCTTTTTGATGCCTTTCAGAGAGAGCTCATTAACCAATCTGTGCGGAGCGAATCAAAGCCGACTTCAGAGAAAAATTCCGTCCCGTCCTGAAGCTCATACTACTTGATCGGTACATCCGAAGAACCAATTCTAGCTGATCCGGTACACAGAGCACCGGGCAAGGCTAGTCGCAGGAAAGCCTCTGAGTTAATGTATTTAATAGGATAAAAGATTCATTATAGTTGACCATGAGTAGGCCCAGAAAAAGTTACTCCCATATCTCATATTGGCGCAGCCGAACCTATTCCTAATCTTAAATTAGACAATGTTCTTTTCAAAAAATCCTGGTACTGACAATGTTCTTTTTTTTTTTATAGACCTGGTAAATTGAAAGTTCATTTTCGGCGAATCTTACCTTTTTTTAAGTATCCTGCTATCAGCCAAGGTCCTTGGACATTAAAATAAAAGCAAACCGCACAAGATCAGCCCACAGCCTTCTCCTATCAATCTGACTATTAGATGCATACGCTACAGTGAAAAGAAAATCCTTATTCAGTTTTTTACTATCTATAGCAGCCAAGAGTTAACATCTGGTCAGTCTTTTCGATAACTTTGACTGTTAGTTATGAGGATATTGGGATCCCACAGTACTCAGATTCTCCCTTGCTTCGTGTTCTCATTCTTAGTCTCATAGTGACAATCTCTCCAGATTCTTTGAATGATTCTCTTAGTTCTGGATTCTCTAACTTTTATCTAAACAGCTCCAATTATCTAACTGGGAAATAAGAACCTCAACTCTTTATCTTTCTCTTTCTTTCATGTTTAACCCCCTTCCATTCCAGATTACAGCCCTCATGAGACAGTCTTAGTGATGGAATCTTTACTCGCCCTTTGGGCATTCCTCTAGTAGCTTTGGCCGGTCTCTCCCTTCAATGGTTACGGATCTTCCTTTCCCTTTGCCCCTGAACCCCAGCCTGTGGAAGCTGATCCCGGTTCACCCCTCTCTACTATATAAAAATTTTCCAGATGCTCAATTGGGGAGCCTCGGATTAAGAAATGAAAGATAAGTTGTCGGAGGAGCTCCTCCTTCTGCCTGGGCCTTTGGGCCCATATCAACACTTCTGGGGGAAAGGAAGAGCTTTCAAAAGATGGATCAATTGCAGCAGGGACTGGACTGCCTTCACTTGCACTCGACTAAGAAGCAAGGAGGAGACATCTGCAGATGGATGCTCCAACAACCTGTCCAATCAATATTTTGTTTGGGTGGATGGACCCTTATCTCAAACGTTAATTAGAAACTCCGGAAATCAAATCCATGGAATTTACCTACCCAGATGCATGCCTGACCTTCTTCCGGTTTTCTGTCACTTGGACACGATGGACAGAAAGTTCGTTTCTAAGTTTCCGGTTTGCACGATTCTATCATCAAATGCTTATTCCAATCTCCACTTTAGACATATAACAAATTACTCCTTACTCGTTGTTGCTGCTGGAACTGGTACTTAAGTCCTGGAAAGATAGATGTTCAATGTCCTAACAAAGCCTAGGAGTTACCCTTCGGGCACGTGTATATCATATAAGGATGAATCAGTCTTCAGTCTTTCCCTGGGCTCTGGTCGTACGAACCTCCTGTGCGAAAAAAGCTTTGATCTTGATAGCTGCTTTCTTCCTATCATTTAAGTCTCGGATGAAAGTTGGGATTTCACGAGAGCATGCTTGACCGTCCTTCGTGTTCTGAGCGACTAAAGGATGTGAGACCGGGTCAGGTGAGATACGAAGTCACTTGGGCAAAGGCATGGTAATGAAAGTTAGGCCGGGTATATTGAAATTGGATCGGCAGTCCCTCATGTTAAGGGAGGAGAATCCTTTTCTATTGGTCCGGCTAAGTCTGCTCTTGACTTTCTTACTGTCCTCTTTCTTGCTGAGGGGCTTCCAATTGTCTAATACGAACACAAAGCTCTTCGACCTCCCCGTAACCTGCTCTGAGGCCAACACATAGTAAGTAGTACCTTGGGTCCCAGTCAAAGGAGTTCCTGTTTCTTTCCTTCTTCCCCCTTGGAGACCAAGGCAGAGTTCTTCCTGTGCGACCATAGCAGAGTCTACCCTTTTTATGGGATCTGTCCCGGGAATAAAAGTCTACAGTGCCATAATGTCTGCCCTTGTTCTAGCAGCTTGAAATGCCTTTCTTCCTGAATCTCATCTGTTTCTTTTTCTCTCCTTTTAGAGTCCTCTCAAGAAGCCATATCCGGGGTCCCTTTCTTGACCAAGGAGAAGGGAGCAAATAGTCAAAGAGCTTTCCATGGTAGAGCTAGGTGTGTAATGTGTAGGTATGCTTCTTACTCGGAAACTTTCTTTCTTTATCAGGGCTTCTTGGATACAATTGCTCCTTAAGTTTAACTCTTGAAAGGCGTATCGATAGTGAGCCTACCTTAGCGCTTACATGTCTCGATTGAAGCATGCTGTCTATCTATAAGGTAAGAAGTTACCTTCTACTCACCCATGTTCGTAACACTCCCCCTCAAGCCAGTAAAGACTCCTAGGGCAGGCACTCTAGCAGTAAGGAAGGAAAGCCACGGTGGATTGATAGATTACTAAGATGGCCCCAGTCAAATCCGAAGATCATTTGATTCAGAAGATATTGATATAAAAAGCCCATTGTCAGAGAGATGAACAAAGGATTCGAGGAGTCCTCCCATGATCTAACCGGGATAGAAAGAGAAAGAAACGGAAAAAAGATAGACTCCTACTGCTACTACTTTTCTTTTGGCCCGGAAACAGGCATACAAGCAGGTCAGCTGGTCACGTCACTTCTTTGGTCTGCTCTGGTCAGGAACACAATCAAAGGCATTGGTTTATAAACTGAAAGATTGAATTAGCAAGGAATGAATTATTACAGTCTAAATTCCTATCCTCTTTTAACCCTAATTCCGGAAACAAGAAATTAAGACTAAAAAAAAAAAACAAAGGAATAGAAACTTACAGTTAGAATTCCTTTCTAGTTTAAACCCGAATTCCGTTTTCTCAGTTGGAGATGGGCGGAGAAGGTTACGCCATTCTTACTCGTAGTGTCTCTGCCGCTGGTGGAACTGGATATCGATCCAGGTTCGGACGTGAGCGAGGGGAAGCTAGGTACTATGGTTCAATGGGTGAAGATGCTACTGGTTTGGAAAGGTCGGACCTTACGCTATTAAACACCATCGACGGTGTTGGCTAGAATCTTGAGTGTGACGGAAATTTCAATGGTAGGTTAATACTTATTGATGAGATCGCTTTTCATACTAAACACCAGTGCGAGGATTGAACAATCTTAATCTTCAGTTTCTTTAATACCCCTTTCAATTGGCATTGACCAAACCTTTGAGAGGGGGACTCGAGCACTGGCACTCTAATTTAGTTTACTTTGAGACCAGAGGGAGCACCGTAATGAAATAAAATCAAATCCGAATTCAAGTTTTTATAGGCTGCTAAGCGGGGATAACTAAATAGAAGAGATGTGTATGCCGCTATCAAGCGCTGCCAGCTTGACCGAATGATCTTCGATCGAATGTATGGATGGCTGGAAGCTTTTATTCTTGAAGACGGCTTCTATTTGGCGTAGCTTGGAGTTCTCCTCCCTTTTCCTGATAAGAGAAAGGTTAGCAAGAGCATGCTTATCGTTCAGGATAAAAAAACCTTTTTTGTCATTTGGTCTCTGAGAGCTCTTCTTCTATTCGGGGGTTCGGCTTCCCGCTCTTCTAGGTGACTCGTGAGCTTAGTTGACACGCTCTGTCTTCATTCAGGCCTCTAGTGCCGTTGAATGGTTCTTCAGGCAGCTTCTGAATTCGCCAACTCGGGACTAGTTGTTGAAGAGTCTTGGTTAGGGCTAGAGCCACTTCTCTTTCTCCAAGTAAGCTTTTGAATAAGAGAGATCTGCTTCCTTTAAAGGTTCCTTCTAATATCATTATCACAGATAACTGGATAAAGAAACCTAGGAGGCTGTTATGAGCTAGGCCTATTAGAGAAATATATAGGCTTGTCATGCAGGTTCTTTCCCGAGCATTGTATTGTTCATAACTTCAACCTGCTTTGTGGTGTCTAGAGTGGTGCAATGGTTGCCCTTTCTGAGGAGACTTCTCTGCAACTTCTTCTCTGTGTATCATGCTCTGAGTGTCGCGGCTGGTTCTCCTTTTTTTAGTTTCTTCTTTTTTTCTGCGAAATTTATTTCTTTTTTGAAGGAGCGGTCGTCTTGGGCCGAATGCTGGTACGATCCACTAGATGCATAAGCCCGTAAGGGAAGATGAATAGATAATCTTTTACCAAACCTACCCGATCCCGAACTGCATTCAGCTGATCTTCTTCCTTCAGTTGGACTTTTTCACATTCATGGTAGGAGCTCAAAAATGATAAGGTGGTGATCAGAGGGGCTGGTGTATTGGTTACTATCATTATATTGGCTACTCTCATTAGAAGTTCGGGCGAGTAATTAATGTCCGTAAGACAAGCTAAGCGAGTTGGCTATGATTTGAGCTTTAGAGCAGACAGGCTATGGGTAGCAAGGAAAGCAGGATCTATAGTTAGGGCAGCCAGAGAGCCAAGAGCAGGAAGCAAAGAAGCCGGTAAGCCAGCCAGAAGATAAGGACCCCAACAAAGAAGAAAGAAGAGTCAGTCAACACCGAGTAGGCAGGAAGCATACAGTAAGCTAAGAAGAATTAAAGTCTTTGGTAGTTTAGCCAAAAACCTAGAAAAAGGAGAACAGTAGGGCAAGCAGTAGAGGCTGCTCCCTAGCTTTGGGCCTCGAACTCTTATCTTCTCACTTGCCTCAGGGATTCGATATTGTAGGAAAAGAAAGCTTTGCTTAGTGCAAGGATAGATCGCCTTGCCATGCTTTTCTTACCTTATCCTAGTGCTACTGCTTATGATGAATGTCCAGCTTCTTCTTTAAAATAAACAACCTCCTTCATACCAGTAGGAGCTCTATCGACATCCATTCCAAAGTCCTATCTTTTAAGATTTAAAAGAACTCGAAAGAAGACATCTGAGTCTTCTATTGGCGAATCGAATTCCTATAAGAGTTGCTTCCTATCGCGCCATGCTAAAAAAGAAAGACCAGTAACTTACCCTTCCCCTGCTAATGCTATTGCCACTGTGCTACTACGAAATGCTACTTTAAAGCTTTGAGGGGTGGCCATCCCCGCTTCTTTTCTATACGTGTCTTATCCAGGTCGAAGTTAAGTTCCTCAAGAGTAAGATATGGCGAAAATCGTAGGGCATTGATTCCGACTAGAGGCGACAATTTCATTTCCTTCCCCTTCTTGGATTAGGATGCTTAGTACTAAGAGCCCATTCGTTCACAGCGAGAACAGCTCCTCTCGTCACCCCTGCCGGTCGAGCCTTCATCAGTCCTATGAAAGAGGAAAGATTTTAGGGGGGTTTAGGTAATCCCATAGATAGGGTACCTTTCCTCAAGGCCAGTAAAAGAGCGCTATGCCATCATTCGGTAAGAGCTGGGATAGAAGACTAAGCATTTTGTCCAACCTCCCGCCTTGATCGACGTATCCATTCATCGCCTACCATGACCAAGTTAGCCTTATCCCCTCTAAGGAAGTTCTCCCCTAAGTGTCTTACTAATGGATCGGTCGCCCCTTCGGGCCTACTTAATTCAATAATCAAGGTGGACAGACCAGCCCCCCTTTCGCTTCTTCGACTCTTCCTAAAATTCTCGCCTAGGTGCGTAAACACAATCTTCGGCTTCAAGCCTTCTACAGTCTCCCAACTGCTTCCTACTATGTAAGAGGTAGGATATAGATAGGGTACCGGGTGGAATGCAAGTCGGCCTGTACCGACAGACCTATCGGAATCTTCATCAGTAGCTTTTGGCACAGAAGAGGAGACTACCTCGAGCAGTTATGAAATTTAGCTCTTGGCCAATAAATTTCCAACTTCTTTCTTTTTTTCTTTTCGGACTATATTAGTTATTATTCCTAAGCTATATAGGCCTATCTGTATAGTAGTAAGTGAGAACTTGGAAGGTTGCAGCTAAGGCAAGCGGATGGCTTTTTCAGGTGCGAGGATGACAAAGGTACGAAGTCGCAAGATGCTTATCATTATGGATGACGTTTAAGTATGGGTGAAAAGCCAGCCTCCACTCTGTTAAGTAGATGGCGATTGACCTTCCTTCTAAACCATCCTCTGCTTTATATAATAATAGTCATTGACTCTCCTTATAGGTATAGGATAGGTACCACACAAATCTAATTTTTATAATCTAGATTGACTTACTTGCTTTATGGCATCAATGCCTAAATGAGGGGAGAAGACAACCAAGAAAACTATAACAATATAGAAAACTATCTCCTCGGAAGGGGGCTTAGGGAAGCTAGAAACCGAAAGAAAAGGCGTACTATATCCCAAAAGGAGACTTTCAGAGTGCAGTATCAGGTGGGTGGTCTGTCTTTATAACTAGGATTCTCGAACTTTAGAAAAAAAGAAAGGAGAAAATAATTTACTTACCCCTAGCTAATAAAGAGGGTGACTTACCGCCCCTCCCTCACGTAGCTCGAAATCCAATCCTTTCCGTCATACCTCTAACTACTCAAAATAGTCTATCCTCGCTTTAGTCGGCTAACGTTTTTGGGTACCAAACAAAGTACCGTATCTCCTTTTATGGTTACTTCTATCCTTTTTACGCTTACTTACGTAGCTTCTTTTCGCTTACTTCTACGCACCTCAGATCATCTTCTACTTCTCCTTTCGTACCTCCTCATCTAAAGAAAGTCCTCCTTAGCCCTTCCCTATTGCCTTCTATCAGATTCAAGGCTATCGATACTGTCCTTCTAAAGCCATCGTTAACACTCACCCTCACCCAGCTTCTTCGTTAACACTCAGCCTCCTGTCACCTTATTGACTTGGGCTTTGTGGGGATTCCATTCACTTGGTGTAAGCAAAGAAAAGGCATGGTCTTTATAGGCAGCTTAATACTCTATAAAGAGATAATATCTATAAAGAAGTTGGATGAAAAGAGTTTTGTTGGCTATTTTATAGTCTTTTAAGGAGATAGGACTTTTTTCCTTACTAACTATATTAACCGAGCTAGCACAGAAACCTTCCAGACAATCATTAATGACCTGGACTTGATCCATTGAAGCTTCAGCAAACAAGATAAGATCGTCCGCGAAAAAAAGATGAGACAATTTCAGGCCATTACTGGCAAGCTGGATAGGCTTCCATCTGCCTTGGGCTACCGCCTGGTCAATACTCTGTGCCAATCTCTCCGGACAAAGAAAGAGGGAAACAGAGGATCACCTTGACGCACACCCCTGGAAGGAGAAAAGACTTCAGTGGACTCGCCATTCCAGAGAACTTGCATGGTGCAAGAGGAGACACACCTCATAATGAGCTCAATCAAAGAATCTTGAAAACCAATATCACAAAGATTGCTACGAATCTCGATCCTGCAACATTTGCAACGTCTAGCATCTCAAGTAGGATCAGTCTCTTGACGATGCGACTAGGCCTCCTGGAGCCCTTTCTTTCTGATGCCGGTCCTACCCTAGGATAGGACCTTCTCTTATCCTGGATGACTTGAGCTTGTCTTGGCTCTCTTATTTGACAAATGGGACTTTGCTTAGATGGCTTGGCACGCTTAGCTTTCGATCGATAAACACGGGAATTGATTTGTGAAAGCGGGCTTCTTGCCCCATGTCTTACCTATAAAAGGCAAGAACTTATTATTATTAGCACAGATGACTTGCTTGCATACCTTCTCCGAGATATGGAAAGGGGGTTCAGATACAGGCTGGCATTCAAGGAAGCGCTTTCAGCACACACCTAAACAATCGTGTACTTGGGAGCCCCGATACTTCCTTATAGATACAGACTTTCCGCACTGCCAAGGAAGGAATACACTGTACAAAGGATCTACTTAACTAGCAAATGAGCATTTCATACTTTCCCGCGCTACTTCCCAGTCCAATAGAGGTTTTTCCAGTAAAAGGAGGTCGTGTACCACAGTTCGAGTTAAAGTTAAAAAGAAAAAAGGGGCTGCGATAGAAAGAAAGAGAGGGCACAAGAGAAGCAAGATACGACATTCGTTGGAACAAAATAGAGCAACAAAAAAGAACATAAGTGAAGATCTGGTTGATTCCAATCTAGAGTCACTAAGGGAAATGACTTTAGATTGAGATCAAACTTGCCACCTTTTTTTTTTGTATCCATTTCGCGGATTAGGTTTGTTCCAAGCGAAAGATACCAAAAGGGAGCGCGCTATAGGACACTAGCTGACGTTTACTTGGGACCCTCCCAAGCTCCCTGCTACAAAATGAAAAAAAAATAAAGGCACTTGACTGTTTTCGTTTGTTTGATCAAGCGGATTGATAGCGGAAAGAAGGGAGTGCGATAGGGCATCATCTATCCGGGTCGATGCCGGACTCCTTTGTGAATCAGTCCCTTTCCTTGTCTTCAAGAGTTCGGTTAGTTGATCGATAAAGCGGCAGGACCGTAAAGCTTAGCCTTGAGTTTGACTGCGGTCCCGCGAAGCTGGTATCCTCAGACCGCCTATGAGACTTTCCGACTTTCGAAGGAAGGTGAACTTTTTAGTGACAAGAAAGGCATTCATTTTATTTACACTCTTTGACTTAAAGATCTTTCTATTTGACTAGTTAAGGCGTTCGATCATCTGTCGGTGAGGTCGATCGAAAAAGTGAAAGCTGTCTAATCGCTCTAAGCCAGTTGTTGAAGTGAGTTAAGGTCTTTCCGAGTTCGGGTCTTCTTGATTTCATGAGTTTAGGAGTGAATGAGCTAAGCCAGATCGATATTCCTGACTTGAGAGTCCTGTTTTCTTTCTAATTTTCTTATGAGTAAGGAAGCAATCAAAGGGATGCGCCTTACTAGGAGCTAAAGATAGCACATTCCCTTAATAGGCTGTCTACGTCAATTTCTCTGTAGCAAGAAGCCCTGTGAACCCCCTCTCATAGGTGACTGGGAAAACGCTAGAAAAAAGCCCTTATTATTATTAAACCGTAGCTGTCTTTAAAGTGCAAGTGAAATATCGACTTTCATTCAACTTTAGAAAACTATAGTAAAGTAGCAAAGTTCAGAGGAGCAGCAGGCAAGCAAGAAGTTCATCCATTGAAGTTGAAGTAGTTTCAGTACTTCATCGATTTTAGTTGAAGTAAACGATTGATCTCTATCGTATCAAGTAAGAGGGCCACATGAATCGATCTTTTTTATTCAATCTAGATCCCCTTGCAATTGATCTGTGCGATATCGAGTATGCTAACGCGAATCTCTAACGGTCGTAATCAAATCTCTCAATCGTTTTCGTTTTCTCCTGTCGTTAACTCTCGAAAGTCTTGCAAGGCTCTCAAACGGTCTAACTGTCGGAAACTTTCGTAATCGTTCCAACCGGTCGAAATTTAGCAAAAAGACGCGGACTTATCCAAGGACTCATTCCATACTGGGAAGAATCTCACGACATCTATTACGGCCTTCATTCCACGAATCTAAAAGATGCCTTTCTCACCAGTAGCTGGTCTACCATGATATCGTGATGCAAAAGAAAAAGGTGGGGAGCAGCGGTCGTAACTCTACCAAGAAGGGCGGTGGGAATGGTTTAGCTCGGTTAACAACTGAGCAATCAGGGTAAGGCGCCACCCTAGCATCAACTCACCCTTTCGGATAGGACCGGTGGGATGCCGTAGCTTCTAGCAGGCAAGGAGTATTAAAAAAAAGTAGCTAGCTTTCACACTCCTTCTCTATAGTTGATCCATAGCTTGAACAAGACAGCTGCACCGGGATACTCAGAAAGAAGTAAAGCGCATCCACAACTGCCGCAAGACAGGCAGGAATGGGATATATATTTTTGAAACAACAATAGCAAGGGGATTCGCCAACAGGAGAGAACCAATTCCTCCAGATGAAAGAAGAGCCGATGGAAGAAGAGAACTAAGAAGGCCGAGAATCGAATCTTTAAGCAAAGCAAGGGCGGCTCGGGGGCAAGGAGATCACATCTTTCTAACAGACCGGGGTAAACAAGCAAAGAATCTATTCACGGGAAGTGGCATATAAAATAGGAAATGAAAGCGACGTGTGTAGCTGACCAATTGCAAGGGCTGAGCCTATAACCGACCAGTCTTTGTGATTTGATTGCTTATTCGAAGGCAGACTTGGACTCTTTTCCTTGGGCCAGGCACCAAAGCAAGCAAGAGATTGAAACGGGGCATGGGAGACAGGAAGTATTGCGAAAGAAGGAAGAAGGAGTTGTGCCATCTCTATCAGCTAGTGTTTTTGCTTGCCTTTTTCCCTGTTATCGGGCTTACCGCTGTTAGGAATCGATCTAGACTAGATGCCAATAAGAGAACAGGACAAAGAACTTCACTTCGACGCTGGGTAAGGCAAGTGCCATGAGAACGAAATAAGTGCCACGAACAACTGACACTAAGGGCATAAAAGGAGCAGCTGCTAGCCATAAGACTTGAATCCCAACTGCGAGGGAAAGAGATTTCGCTTTGGCTTTGGTTCGCTTGACCGAGGGTATAAATAAAGTAAAGTATGACAGAACCATTAGCTATGAAGAATGTGAAGAAATCGACTGCATTAGCACCTTAGGAATTCATACCAGACGAAAAGCAATAGGCCCAGCTCCCAAGTCGTGTTGAATCAGAGCTCTTCTTGCTAACGTCTTTAAAGGGAGAGAAGCGATCCGAGTGTGACATCACTGGGGAAGAATAATAAGAAAGGGCCATAACGATTAGCTTAGTTAGTCGTCTCCAATCTCTAAAGGAAGGAAAGGAGGGGAAGGTAGTTGAATTTGCTTTGGTTCAGGAATTGAGAGAGATGAATCGCCTAGTGTTGTCGGAACAGGAGCTGGGGTTAGGCTGGATGTAATTCAGGCGGGTCATCGGACTAAAGAAGAGTACATAGCTTGCTTTGGCTCGCCACGGATCATTGTACCTTCTGAATGCGGCGAATAGGAGCGAGGTACGAGCTGCAAGGATTTTCACTCTGGAAGCTAGAAGAGGAGCCTGAAGAGGGGGAGAGCTGGCTCCAGTACTGAATATCCCGATCATGGAAGGTGACAGTAGGGATTGGTCTCTGATGGCTTGGGGAGGAATAGAAAGATTACTTGCTTGAGACCCTTACCAGCAGCTTCACCTGTAGGAGATGGGAATGGGAGCCTTTACGCTCATATGAGGTTTTTCCTTTAATATTGGGTTACGGTACTGCGTTACCCTTCTTTCCTTCCCTGGGGCTTCGTCCTCGGCCTTTGGGAGATGCGATTGGATGCTGGCATGACGACTGGGTGAAAGGCTTCTGGGTCAAGTTGAATATCTGTAGGGGCTTTCTCACCTTTATTTGGTGATTCCCCGAGCCTACCAATGTTTGGATTCCCGGATCAATGAAGGACGAGATGGCGTGTGTGATCTATATAGTAGTAGTCCCTTCATACCTTCCCAACGATTAGTGAGATAGTCACTCCGCTTCCCAAGTCAAACCATCTGGGTCTGGTACTTTCTTTCCCGCTAGTGCTACTGTCAAGTCTTATTCCTCTTCATCAAGTCAAAAGAACAGACCTTTTTCAGTCTATTTCTTGGAAAAGGATTGAATAGCCTCTTGGAATGGGCAGCAGTCACTCTACCGGCAGAACTGCAAAAGGGGGAAGGCTTTGGGCAAAGATTAAGAGAATCGAAGAAATTAGACTATGAAAGTATTGGCCGTGGGGATTCTTTCTCTTATTCCATCCATGGGGAACGGAGCCCACTGTGAAAGATATAAGAAATGGCTAGAAGATGTGTCAATGAACGGAAAAGTCTTTCAAGATGTGGAGCGAGATGCCCTTTTATGTTTATGGATAGATGGATAGGAGGCGGACCAAAAAGTGTCCTGCTCAGCTCGAGGGTTCAAAGAAGGCTGCCTCGCTTGCGCTTGTAAAAGGGCCCTTTTTCGAAACTCTCAATCATCTTCCAAGTGGTAATGCTAGCCCCAACATAGCCTTCTTATCCAGGGGTGGATGTACGGGGGGATGGCCTTTCACCTTCCATTTATGGATGCCTTTTCACTAGCCACTAGGCTTTCTTTTCATCGCCATGAGGTTGTCGATAAGCAGGGGGTAGTCCCATTAGCCATAGGTATTGGGAGACTCAGTGCTTAAAGAGCTGACTGAGCTACTTTCTCTTTCTTTTAGGCCTTCCCTCTAGCTTGTCCAGATGGATAGAAGATTGCTTGAATCACTCACGTATACGCATATATAAGTTAATCTCATGTGCGTGTCGGTTTTCCGAGATCTCTTTATTGAGGGCGAAAGTCAATGAGAAAGCATGATGCTTCGGGGAAGAGGCAATGAAGAGTGAACTCTAGCTCGGACCTATATATAGCACCTAAGGTAGTGTCGGTCAATGAGAGAGAAAGATCTTCCTCATTCGATTGATTACATAATGTAGTGGTTTGGTCTTCAGTCTACATAGAAAGATCTTAAGAGCGACTAGGCTAAGACGATCATCACTTTCTGCCTTGGGAATAGCCGGTGCAGGTAGCAGCGACGAAGCCAGTCCCAGTTGCGTATAGTATAGTCAGCTTGGTCGGGAATAAGAAGAGAAAGAAAGCGTACTTTCCTCCTAAGAAGAGGGTGCCTTTCTCGGTCGCCTAAGGAAAAACTTCCTTTCGAAAAATCTTTCTAATCAAGCAATGTGGTCGAAGAAGAGCCCAGACGCTTATGGTAATGCTTTAGATCTCCCCTTCCGCAGTGAATCCATGAATGAACGAGAGCCCAGAACCGCCCATATACAAGTACGTACAGCTACACCTACCATCTGCATTCGAGAGGAATCCTCATCCTCATAGACCAAGAGGCACTGGATCGACACCTTACTAAGCCCAGAAAGACTGAAAATTCGATCTCTTTTTCATCTTCCAGAAAGGAGTAAATCCTGCACAGAATAAGAATCTCTCATAGAAAGCTAAGAATAGAGTTTATATATTCTAAGTTCTTCCCTGTGGCTTAATGGTAGAGCTTAAGCTTCATGCTTTCCATTGTTTCTTTTTCAGGTAATAGAAATGGAAGGTCTTAGTGCGAATAGACGGGTGGACTGAAGTGGTGTAGAGCTTGGGGGATACTCATCTATAACTGATGCCTATGGCTATGATCAATAAGGGGATAAAGTAAGCTTGTGAACTTTTTCACCACCTTTGCTTCTTCTCTTCGGTTGAGGATTCCGGGTAAACCAACGACATATGCTGAGTTACCCCGGTAAACGAGGCTCTGCATCTCCATCTGAATCTGGAATTTTGAAATCATTCTTTCTTTTAAGTTTATGGTTATGGCTCAGGAACCGGATCTGAAACGCGCTATGGATTTCGATCTGGAGAACGAATTTCATTTTGATCTGCTATTGTGGGTTCGTGTCCAACAGGCTCTGTATCTGTATTGTAACACCATACCCTATTATGATATGAACCGCATCCATAATTGAGCGAAGGGATGCCACCACTGCTTGCTGGTAGGTTTGCTTATCCATCGGCAGACGGGTGGCACACACTCAAGGTATGAAATCACTTGCTTGCCCGGTTAATCTTTCATAAACAAGCACCAGGTGCTCCCTGAGCCCGAAGCTCCGCACTCCTGACTACTCTCGTTTATCATTATCTAGAGCTTACCGATCCAAGGTTGCTCTGCTCCCACCTATCGGTTCACTAGGGGTTTACAAGGACATGGGATTTCTTCGTCCCAATCCTACCGCTCCGTGGGTCTACGTGGTTGGTAGATTTCGCCTGCTTTATCATGGCCTAGATTGAGTGCTTTCAAACCCATGCATCTTACCAGAGACGAGAGTTCAACTTGGCATCGAGCCGAGCTAGGAGTAACTTTTTCCTCGACTATGGGTGGCGTGATGCTGCTGGGCATGGTCCTCTATATGAGGACTTCTCGTACCCTTCCCCGGCTATCGATTTCGATATGGAACTGCCCGTCTATTGAGACGGAGATTAAGCTTTGTTATTTTGTGTACGGGCGCTCTTAGTTAACCCGTCTGGTGCGCAGCTGTATGCCTGTGTAGGTGGTCCCCACGCGGGGAGCTCTTGGGCTTTTTCCGCTCGATCGCACCTACATGACTTTGAAATTAGATATGAATCTGGACATTTGAATTCCTCGACCTACTAGCACTAGATCTGCTTCCGCCTATTACTCTGTTGCTTCTAATAGATCTATTGGGTCAAGTTCATCAGCTCGGGCAACTGGACGTTGCTTTAGCTTCGATTGACTCAGCCAAAGTTGCCTTAGCGTATCCTCGTCCATGGTAGTGTAGTAGAAGGCTGCGCCCCTTACCGCTCTCTTGGGCTTCCTTCGCAAACGGATAAAAGGGGTTCTGTCGAGAGCAAGAAAAGAAATGTCTTAGCGTGATACTCGGGGAGTACTTGAAACCAATGAATGAATGGCTCTCTCTAAGGCTGCAAGCAAGATGGATACGGAGACCCAGCAAATGAGTCAAGAAGGCAAGTCAATTCAGCAAGAGCATCGGTCCTATCGTTTTCATCGTCCCATGGTTCCCAAAAACCAAAGGGGGCTCTTCAGTGGCTTATTTCCTTCACGGTGATTGAAAGACGGACGTGGGGGAGATCCGGGCTATCACTTTCTTTTCAACGCTTCAACCTGCTTCTACTAGGGCTCTTCCTTCATTCGTCAATCAAGGTGGGCTCGCTCTTGGATTAGCAAAGAGATTCCTCTTTCTAGTCGTTTCGAGCGGTAAATAGAGGGCAGCGAGCTTTTGCCTCGCCCTCGTAGGTTTATTTGTTTATAACAAGAAAAGTCTGCTCTCTTTTCTTACTTTTCGTCTAAAACCTTCCCTCCCTGTGTTGGAAAGCTTTTAAGCTCCCCTTTCTTCTTTCTTGCTTGCTTATTTCCCGGGACTACCCCTCTCTGACTGACAATAGAACATAGACTGACTTGCTTTCGTGCTTCTAGCTGTCTGTCCTCACTTGGTCCCCTTCTTCCTGTCCCCATTGAAAAAGTGCAAGTTTCAATTAGCCCGATCCTCCCTCCACGTAGCCCCAAGTACTTACATTAGAGCCTTTCTTCTTGGTTGAGTCGAATGATGCGTCATGCCCTTGATTGCCTTAGCTTCTATATCTACTAATCGGGTCTCTCTCTAAAACAACTCATCTGCGACAACTGTTAGAAAAGATCATGTCGCATATCAGCTGTTAGACTCTATTGGTCTAGTTACATCCCGCTCCAAATTGACTCACTTACGGGCCTTCACCCATAAGAATGAGAAAATGCCCCACGGGGTTCTCTGTAAAAACCAGAGGAATTTTTAGTAGGAGGAAAAGTGGCGAAAGGCGCACTTTCCTTTTAGCTTAAGAAGTCCCCCCCTATGAGAAGAGAAAAAGGGGGCGCGGGCCTTTAAAAATTGAAAGAGAAAAGAAGCTGATTGGAAAAGTCGCAAAGCTAGTGCAAGTAAGTGTTCTTGATAGGCACCAATATAGGGTGCAACCTCACCAAAGGGATAAGCAGGGGGGTACTGTTTTGTTTAAAAGCCCTTCGATGATGCCCAGTGCGCTTGGAGTAGTGGGAAAAGGTATTTCCTATAATGAAATGAAGGGAGCTAGAATCATACAGATATCGAGAGTATTAATCAGTGATTAAAAGACAGCGACTCCATGACTTTGAAGTTAATGGAAACGTAAATGAACTTCATTAAACATGTTAAAAAAGCATCCAAAAGTTAACATTTAAATTACTTAAAAACTCAACATTCAACTAGATATCATCAAGAGATCCGGGTATGAGACGTTAATCCTGGACCTATCAAAGCCATCCTCTTAGTAAATCTCTACTTGCGTTCCACGGTGAGCTCAGTGGGCGCTCAATATCCACCTATCTAAAACCAAACACAGACCTAAACAAAAACAAGAAGAACAGAAAGCTGTAACTCAGAACAAGAGAGGAATCACAAACGGAGCGATAGGTCAATATTTACGTAGTCAGTGGAGTCCGCGGGGGGAGGAGAGAGAGAATCAGGAGTGGAAGCACCGGCATGAAGGGGGAAAGGAGCAGAGGTGGAGGAGCCATGGAAAGGTGGGAGGGGTTGGAGCCAATAAGGCGCGTTTAGGTCGGGAGAGGGCTCGTTCTGAAGAAGGCGAGCAGCAGAACGTTCGGCGGTGAAGCTTCTGCGAGCAGCGGCTCGTTCACGCTTGTGAGCATTCTGGTGGCCACCCAGAGCTTGAGAAGTGCAGAACTTGCGAGGACAGTAGAGGCACGAGAACATTCTCGACGTTGGAGTTGGTTTTCCGGTGGGTGCCTCGTGAGTTGGTTGGTTCAGGAGATTGTAGAGCCCAGAGTCCGCCATTGTTGAGCTCAGAGAGAGAGAGAGTGGTAGTGACGGAGGATTGTGAGAAGGGTTTATAAGGGGGTTTTAGGCTGGTTGTCTGTATTTATCTACAAAAGAATGGACGAATGTGGTTGTTGTATATGAAAGGACGACACTGCCCTCCGTGGCGGTATATATAGGCGGCCCGGCCCAAATGGCTTCCCCGTATTTTAGTGATATATAAATACAAGAAATGATGGAAAACAAATGGATAGGAGATGTACGGCCATGGTACACTATACTATAAAGTGGGGGAAAGATAATAAAAGCTGGGGAGAGGTGGAAATTCTTTTTTACTTTTATCTTACTCCGTCTTTGCATAAAATTCCTCGCTCCCACCTTTATCTGATATTACCGTGGCAAGAGATTCTTAATCTTAAACGGATCCATTTATTTCACTCGTCTCCGCACCAATGCGCTCACTCCTGGGAAAAGCATGCCATGAATCACTCTTGCCCTCGGCTCACTTCTCCTCTTCTTCTTCTTTTTCACATGAGACCCTGAGTTCAGAGTTGACAAGAGAGAGGGCGTACTTTTATTGTCTTATGATTGATAGGCGGACTTCACTCCCTTTGAGCTAACAGAAGCGGATGAAATAGCAATAGCAGCTCCCATTTCTATTCTATATAATAGAATATCTGTTTGTGATGAAATCTACTCTCACTTCTCACCCGAGGGGAACGGAACTACCTTTAGAGTAGAGCTAACTGCTGCGGTTACGCCTCCAACAGATGAAATCGCACCGTCGTCTTCCCGAGAACCTGAATGGGATTCGTGAACAGGAAAAGAAAAGACCTCTTGCTCCCCGAAAGAAAGCATTTGAACAAGACCACGGACACCATCACTAAACCATATTGACTATCTTCACCTTCCCAAGCTAATCCAATCATCTCTGTCAACAATTGGTTCACATTCATTCCCAGCTAACCGTGAACAGAGTGACTATTGGGCAAGAGGACTCAGAGGCGTAGTAGTTTATTTTTTCAACAATCATTCCCATGGTCATAGTTCCATTCGTTAGCTTTATAAAGGAGATTACTCCGGGATCTACTAGTCATCGCCTTGAGGCCTTGAGTCTGCCGTTCCTAGTTAGGCCATTTCCTAATACTGATCCTATTGCCCTTACTCCTACTGCCCTACCACCAAGACCGGCAACAGCAGCGGATTCAATAGCAGCTCCTATCCCTATTCCTCCACCAAAAGCGAAGGCAGCTCTTTGGAGAGTTTTGTTTTTTTATCTTCTTTGTCTGAAAAAAAACCTGCCTTAGATCGTATACACCAGACCTTGAAAGCTGCTTTCGTAGTCTAGCATAACATACGATTATACTATAGCCCAAGATGGCAGGAGAATGCACAAGGTTGAAACTTCCAATTAAAATAGTAGATGAGAAAAAGGTCGTAAACACTTAAGCCGTGACGATCTATGCACCGCCATTCAAATAGGTCCCATCGCCGAAACACTTGTCTCTTGCCCGAAAGGGGCATGAGGAGGGGATGCTGTGTAAGAGAAATGGTCGATGAACTTACTTTGGGACTGACCGGCCCCTCATGTGGATTGGTTCCTGCTATGTTATCTGGCTGTTGCGGGTTGCACCTAGTCGCCTCCCCCTTTTCGATGGATAGTCAGAGTTCTTCTTTCTTTGACACTTGTACCTTCTGGTTGTCACATTTTGTCACCCTGTCTGCTTTGGCTATCTGTTTGTAATGCTTCCTTCTTTTCTTCGATTGAATGAAGTGCTTCTGGACTGTACCTCAAACGACTTTCCGGCCCTTTCTCTTTCCGGACGAATTCTGTTTCGTTTAGTAAGAGTCGCTCGACTCTTTAATGAAGATTGGAGAGGGTAGCTCGCGGGTTGGTCTTCATTGTGCACCATTCGACTCGTAGGAATAAAAAAGTGTTCAGTGCACTAGCTCAACCTCTCTTTACTAGCTCCTTTTTTAACTCTAGCTACTCTAGTTATCGCAACAAGTATGGAGCTCTAGTACTCGTTTAACTCGCTCCATTTGTATACTCGTTACAGGTATTACACTCGCTCTTTACTCTAGCTCTCCTTGCTCGCTCCTCTCTCTCTTATTTAGAAAAAGTAAGCAGAGGAAGTGAAGGTTGGAAAATGACATAAGAGAGAGGATAGTTCCACACGCGGAAGAAGCTCAATGGTAGAGCATAGCCTTTCCCAGGCCAGGCTAAGGTTGAGAGGAATGAGGCAACTCGCTTGCTTACTTGAGTTCTGAAAGTACCGATTTCCTGATCTCGGAAAAGTACCAGATCCACTTTCTATTTTTTTTTCTGAAATCGTCCCGATATCAAGGCTTTCTCGAAATGAATTAAGTAATGAAAGGCTATGCTCAGATTCTGAACCAAAGCACTAGTTGAGGTCTGAAAACCTTATGAGGAGAAGGATAAAGGGAAGACGCGGGGTAGAGGAATTGGTCAACTCATCAGGCTCATGACCTGAAGACTGCAGGTTCGAATCCTGTCCCCGCCTAAGAAGTGGTATTCTCACGGGCCGAAGTGCAAAGCCCGGCAGCCTATCCGTAGTCAAGAAGGCAGGCCAAAAGCGCACCCGAAGATTGTAAATAAATGAATTATCCATATCCATGTATCAATCGAATCTCGCTTCGGGCACTATACTATAAGGGCTAGCTGGCTTTCTTTCCTTGCTGCACTCATTCACTCCGGAAGTTACTACTTTACTTTCTTATACTAGCTATTTGAATTGAAGATCTACCTTCTTACCGCGAATACTGAAAGAACTGGCGATTTCCTGCTGCTGCTTGTGCTTATTTACCGTAATATGAGTGAGCTTGCTCCTATTTATTGATTGCATACTGTCTTGCTGCTCGCATACCACCGTACTAAAAGTGTACCGATTTCCGCCTATTTGCCTCTCTCGATTGCAAAGAGGAAGACCCATCGCTCTACCCTCGACCCTAACTTCTGGTCAAGACCCCTGTCGACCTAACGTCCCGTGGAAACGGCAGCGGATGGTTTTGGCGAAGAGAGAGGCCAGTCGTAGATTGGCAGGTCTACTTTTTGTAATTGTAACAATTATTTATTTGTTTCGTGTGATCTTACGAAAATTCTCATGATCTCGTCCATCAAAGGGAAGGTTTCGGGTTTTTGGGCTCATGTCCCCCGAGAAATGACTCGGTCGATATGGCATAAGACGTTTCCTCGTTTCGATCCTTTACTAAGAAAGACCTGCGGGTTGGGTATGGGGAATATGATCGAATGACTCTTCGTCTTACGAAATCAAACCTGAAACTTTGCTAACAAAAGAAGGAAGGGTGAGCAGCTATAGCTACATTGTTCATCTTCCCCTCGCTACCTATGTCTTTTCTTTTCTGGAATCCCCTGCCTTCGAAGCTGTTAAGCCCACTCCGCCAGTTAGGAGTGTATCATACTTGAGTTCTGATCCGTGCTGATCTTACAATCACCGACAATCAGTCTAGGGTCGTGGCAGTGTGAAAGCTAGAATGTAGATCTCCTGTTGGACTTATGAACGAACGCTCATGTTAGAATTCCATGGTTGGAGTCATAATGCATGTTCCGAATCGTCTTCCAGCAAGAGCTATACTACTCTACATTTCCCTCCCGACCCTCAGCTTCTGCAACCTTATGTGCCACGAGATTCTCACGCGCTCGGGCTCGAATGTCTTGCACCAGGCTCCGGACTAAAGCGAGTCGACTCTCTTGATCTCTGGCACTGGCCACTAGGTCATCGACAGAAAAACTTCCTAGTTGATCCTCTACTTCGACCAGCCTCACTTGACATCGATCCAGCTCAGCGTGAAGAGGTGCAATCCTTGTATTGATCTGATCCTTCTCCCTAAGCAAACTGGACACCCTCTGGTAAGGAGAGATGCTTTGGTTGATTTCCTCAATTATTGATGAACCTTGGACTGCTTTCTCTGAAAGCACCGAGGAAACATCTCTGTGGGATTTGGCGATCGAGGATAAGTAAGGGAGCCTCTCCTTTATGCGGTCCAGAACAGATCGAGCAGGGGAAGTCGGCTCTGTCAAAAGGACTGCATTGATCAGATCGTAGAAAGGTGCTATGCACGCGTCATCAGCCAACACATCCATACTATAGCACAATAAATCAAAGATTTGGTGGATTACGTCTGGAGCACCAGAGTGCAGGGGAGACAAGTCTGCCATCTGTCTTGAAAGAGAAGAAAAAGAGTTTTCAGCTGCATCAAGAGACCCCACCTCCCTTCAAAAAACCGCCTCCTCATAAGTAGATTGGAAAGGGCCTTGGTGTGCGCTGACAGATCATGTAATTGCGTATATGACAGTGAGATTGGATAGTTCCATTTTTTTCTCTCACCATAGAGGAATGTAAAAACAAAAACAGAGAGAAAAGAGGAGTCTTTGATTCAGACTACCAGTCTTGTTACGACTCACTTGGGACATTCTATCTTGAGAAGCGGTCGGGCTGCTACTAAGACTGTCTTTCTTCCCTCCAAAAGCTGCAGGCAATCGGCTTTGAACATGATAAGAATAAGAAGTTATTCAAACTCGTGTCAATTCTCCTTAGCCTTATGATCTTTCTCTGGGTGCATCACATCTAAGCCAAAGAGATGCCTATTTAGGCAATTTGAGACTAGCGCAAGAAGGTCCCATTTCAATTCAAGAGCAAGAGGGAAGTTTGCATGTCGGGGCAAATCCCATTCATTTGAGGTAGGCTGAGGTAAGGAGAAGGAAAGTTCAGACAGTAAGGCAACATACGTCAAATAAAAGAGTCTTAAGCATCGAGATTCCTAATTTCCATTCTACCTCTACCTCTTCTTGAATCATAGAACGAAAGGTTTTTTCTGTTCTTGAGTTCGGCATTTTCTCTCCGCAAAGCATTATTATCTGCTAACAGCTCGTCCAATTGCTTCCTCAATTCTGCAAGCTCGGATGGTGCCATGCGATAGGGTGCTCTAACGGGTGGTTTGGCTCCAGGCCCCAACTCGATCTTGTGGTAGACTGCCCTCAATGGGGGCACTTGGCAACTAACTCGTGAGGCAGGATATCCCACAATTCCTCAAGTACTTGCTGCACTTCCTGAGAAAGAAAGTCGTCTTGGTATTGGATCCGCTCTTCTGTTAGCATGAACATGAATTAGATTCAATTCGTCTTCTTTATTCTTAAGAACCCCCTTTTCCCTCACCCTACTCTTTCATTTTTTTGTTCCTTCTATCTCTATCATCATAATGGGCCACCATTACGCGGTACAGTAAAAACAAAGCAAAAAAGCGTTTCTTGTACCACAGTAGTCGCTTCCACAAATCTCTAGGAACAGGGTCTTGAGCACAACCCTGAAGAGCGTTTGGTAGGGATTTCCATATCCATCTAACCAACTTTCACCTAAAAATAAATTTGTTGAGGCCACAAAGAATTAGCCAAAGGGCGCTGACATTTTCACTTTATTTTAGAACAACCCCCTACCCGAACCATTCTTAAGACCACCAAGCCCTCTCGAATGAGTTCTACTATAGAAGCTTTCAACGTACACCCGGGGACAAATCTTTCACTCACTGAGAAGTGAAAACCTGTGACTAGATCGTCC
>Ga0157364_1000596_pt1 | contig 26056 bp, 16 predicted proteins | sample AttsexASBM2_FD_111476 | JGI IMG/M metagenome (GOLD analysis project Ga0157364, IMG submission 111476) | Fungus gardens microbial communities from leaf cutter ant in Ribeirão Preto, State of São Paulo, Brazil - Atta sexdens ASBM2 | ecosystem: Host-associated > Fungi > Mycelium > Unclassified ... | reverse complement strand
GTCTCGAAGATCTTATCGGAATGTCCTATACTATGGGAAGAGCAAGCATTCATAAATTCTGCACATCGCTGTCGAGTGCCATTTGGGTCTTGCCGTAAGCCTACGACCAAGCTGTCAATCAGGCCATTAACCTACATTAATATAACAACCAATTAGTCATTGAATTCTAAAACGATACGCTACCGCTCAAAAGTTTGGAGAACCTTATAATTTTTAAATAAAACCATGTTTTTTTAACAGATATAATTATTTTATTGAAAATATCAACATATGCATATAAATGTACACTATTTGAGTAGAGTTTAAAACAATAACAAATTAACATATATATCTAATGTTAGATAACAAAATTTATTAATTGTCTTTTCATAGAAAAACAAACAATCTTAAGCTGTTTTTCAGCTAGGACACAGAGCATTACACTATGTTCCACTGTAAGATACTTGTTGAAACACAGTTTAGCTTTATAGTGTGACACCAGAATGCATTGTAGTCTTTCATTCTTATTCTTATAATTATATTTATCAATAATAGATTTATGATTTTTATTTAGACTTAAGTTATAATTTTTTCAGAATTTTTGGCGATTTTTAAAGATTTTATTGTAAAATAAGTACCAGCTACCAAATAACTTTTTGAAAAGTTGGTAACATTGACATATTTTACATGCTCGTACTTAGTGTCAAGCAGTATAACACTGTGTCCGTGTTAGAAAACATTCTTAGATTTCATTATTTGACCTTGGCTATAGATTTCTTTGTAGTTTGAAGTTGTTTATATATTTCTCCGAAGATTATTTTTTGTATAATGATAAAGTGACTTAAAAATGGCAAAAAGAACATAGCTTAGCTTATTGAAACCTATAATGCTACTCTATATAAGGAAGATTATTATTTTAAACTTAAGCTCCTCTCAAATAGTATGCATTCACATATTTATGTCGATCTTTTCAATAAAATAATTGTATTTATAAAAAAAAACACAGTTTTATCTAAAAATTATAAGGTGCTTCAAATTTTTGAACGGTAATGTATCTTTATAAGATATTGTAAGTGAATCTCAAACCTGATGTAATGCTTCCTGTTGAACATGATCTCGTTGGACTGTGACTAAAACATCTACAGTGGAACAGCGCATGGACAATCTATCCGCATACCTCAAGATATCATCTCTATCAGCTGAATAAAGGATATAATTAAAGATATGTTTTTAATATTACATCAAAGAAAATTATTAATGTTTAAGTTGGGAGATAGATGTTAAAATAAAATAATTCTAGATCTCTTCTTTTTCAAAAACCATTCTGAACTAATATACACTGGTGCAATAAATTGGAGTTAAATTAACTATTAGGCTTTCCAGCAAGAGACAGTTTAACGCAGTAATCATTTCATCGTTATTTAACACTACTAAGTAAAGATATAATGATTCACTGTGTCACTTCTTGCTAGAAAGCAACCTATATTTGTTTACTTCAACTTTGTTTTTTTCTAAAAAAAAAATAACACTGTTCATCAAGTAACCTATATAATGATTTATCCTAGTTACCTAAATATTTCTTCATTCTTTTTCCACAATTAAAGGTGATAATCTTAGAAATACAATAATAAGTTAAAACATACATGTAATAATACAGAGAATGATATTAAATTAATCATAGAATAAAAAACTATTCTCACATCAAGTAGTATATATCTCTCTCCTTTTTTCTTTGTCCTCTATCATTCAATTTAAATTAAGCGAAAATATTATGGGGCATTTCATTAAATACAGTGAATTAAATCGTTCACTCACGTTCCTCGAGGGTGAAGAGCAAATCGTTATTCCTGAGGGTGTCCAAAGTCGTCAGCAGACCGTCTTTTTCTTCCATGAGCCTGGCGGCATCCTTTCGCAGTTGCTCTACATGAGCCTCGATGTGATCCAGCAGACCAACTAACCTGTCTTTCGGTTTCTGCTCGTTACTCGGTTGCTCCGCGCTTTCCATGCTGCGTTTCCTCGTCTAGCATCGACTCCCCGGCGAGATGAGACGGCCTAATTGGATCCTCAACGACGTCGATGCAAACGAGATCGCGACAGATCGCGTGCGCACCTGTCTGACTGATCCTGTTAACTCACGCGACTGCGTCAAGATTGGTCGAGAGAGTTAAAGCTAAAACACATAATCCGTATATCGTTTGATTATGTTTAACGTTAAAACGTCGCGTGTTCTACGTTCTAATCAGCTTGGCTCGACTCTAATGACTTGATGCGAAGTCATATAAATAAGTACGACGAAAACCGGAAGCGAGAGAGATATCTTGCGATTACTGACGATTATTAACACGCGGATCCGTTCGTTAATTAACTATTTCCTCTGTATACAAGTTGATATGAACGAGATAACTGAAAGAATTGATGAATCAAATTTTATATATATAAATATCTATATGTTATTAGATTTGTACCCACTAGTATCTCAAAATAACTGTATTCGTCGACATTAACCTCTTTTGTTGGAATGTTTCAGTCTTTCAAATCGTGAGCAACATGTATCCTACTTTACCGATGAAACAGCCGATAAGAATTTAAAATTTTTCATATAAATGTGTTCTGATAGTTTTGTCCATATCTGTATATATATTATTTTCGTCCACATCTGTATATATATTATTATTCATTTTTTTTCAGAAATTATTATACAATTTATCAATTTCCCATTTCGAATTTAATTGCTGATTTGATTTTGGCTTCCAAACTAACCTAAATTGAGTGATCCCGTCGTATCGTTTCTTTTCTTTTTCCTGAACAAGCGTGCGAGATCAACGTGTGAAGTAAGACGTGTCTTTGAATTTATTTTGTATCCATATCGTTTGCATGTCATCGTGTATCGTTTTGTAAAACATCGTTTCGCGTTCGTTCAAAAAAAGCACGTTATTTCATATATCCTGAATCGTTTCGCGTTCTGTTCAGTGTTTCTTATTAAATTTTTACTTCATTCCAGGTCCATCTAATTAACACTAATCGCAACAAAATATGGTGAGTAAAGCAATATTTGCCATTTAATCTCGACATATTTTTGGATATGCATAAAAATTCACTGTTTTATTTTATTATGTGTGTGTTGACAAACTAGATTTACATCATAACCTCTCTCTCTCTCTTTCAAAACAAGTTTCAAATTCGATAAATGCATCAAAAATATTATTTTGTTTTCAGCCACGAGAAATCAAAGAGATCAAGGACTTTCTGTTGAAAGCCAGGAGGAAGGATGCTAAGTGTAAAATATTTTTATTAATTCAAGAGTTTCTTCCTTGCGAGTCTTATTTTATATCCCAGCAAACGAGAATGGATTGAAATGAATTAAAATGGATTCAGGTTTTTAGAAATATTGATTCATGAATGTTAAAGTAAATGCTTTTCAATCCTGAATGCATTTTTATTCATTTATAGGAATTATTATTGCATGGAGCATATCTGTCAATCTAAAAATAATATTAGCTTTTTCTGTGCAACAACATACATAAAACATACATTATGAATACTGTTCGATTCAAAATTTTGAATAGGAAATGCAGTTTTTCATCAATCCAATTGCATCAAATTGAATCCAATTAAATCCAAAAAAGTATTTGCTATTTAAAATACGCATTAGAAAAAAATTTCAATCCATTTTTCTTGTTTGCTAGGATGAATGTGATTAATTCTTCCGTTCTTCCTTCAGCTGTAAAAATCAAGAAGAACGCAGACAATGTCAAGTTTAAGGTCCGCTGTTCTCGATTTCTGTATACCCTTGTGATCACAGACAAGGAGAAGGCTGAGAAACTCAAGCAATCCTTACCACCAGGTAAAATATTTTTTCATGTTTGAAATTGACAATCTTTGTAACGTTCCTAACTGTACTTTTTAAATAACAAATATATGAGTATCTATTTAAGTTTCGATGCAATATAAATATCTTTTTAGGTTTACAAGTAAAGGAAGTAAAGAGGAGTGAACGTGTATAAAATGACTAAATAAACAATCTTTTAAACATGAGTCTTTCTTTTAATTTCCTTATCCTAGAATTATAAGAATTTCATATTGCGTTTCGACGAAGTGGCAATTTACTATTTGTCTTTTTGTTGGAACATGAATGTCCTGACAGCTCTTTTTTAAAAATATATCTCGGGAAAAGATATACAGGTGCACTTCATATCGCTTATCTTGAAATAATATTGTGTAATGATAGAAAAGCTTGAATTAATAAAAAGAGCGATTTTAAACGCAACATAATTTTTCTTGATTATAAATTTGTAATACACATCATCATTGTAGTACAGAATAAATGCGACATTAGTCGAACGTGACAACTTAATTATTTTTTTTAAAGGACATATTTGACACAAATGTCCTACCTCTCTTAAGCTTAATTAAATGAATAAAAAGATCAATGTTTCGATTGCATCGTTTGAGAGGAAGAAGTCATGATAGATCCTAAGCCTCTCTTTTATTTAAACGTATATGTCAAGCGGGAAAAATTATTTTTTTCTATTTTTAAGTGCTTTCTCTTTATAACTAATTACAAGATTAAAAAGTCAGAAATTATGTAATTTTTCCCCTCATGTTATACACTTAAATAATTTTTCCTCACATTATACATTCAAATAAACCTATTCTTTTACTACGTCAAAATTTGCGCGCACACACGTTCATTAATATAAATATCTTGGAAATTCTTTAGTCTTTCTGTATTAATAAATATACATGTACGTGTATATGCTGATTAATTTTTATCTTATTTATACGGACTCTTCACTTTCTCGAAAAAGTATGTGCACACCTTACATACTTCTATTATTGTAATAGCAAATTATTCATATTTTGATATATTTCTTTTTGTTTCCCTTTCTTTTTTTCTTGAACCGCCTTCCATTTTTTATTGTAGAACTACGAACTATATATATATATATATATATATATATATATATATATATGTGTGTGTGTGTGTGTGTGTGTGTGTATATATATAAATTTTGTTTGAATAAAATAAAGATTGGGGTTTCGATATTCTTCATTCATCACATTCATGGTAAGTTGTCCTGCAAAAGTTTTCATTTTTAATACAATGTAATTAGAATACATGATAATAGATATAATAATCGATTAGAAGTAATGAAGTACCTTTGCTTGTCTTTATTACGTTTCGATAATCTCCTTTCACGGGATTGTGTTGTTAATGTGTACCGTTTAGTATGTACCCGATTTGTTCTGAGTACCCGCATTTCGGAGGTCTTTGCTTTTTCTAACTTTTCCATAAATTTTGCAATAAGTTCCGGACAATTTAGATTTTTCTCCGGTTCCCACGTATCGTCAGACGCACTGAATCCTTTCCACCTGATTAAAAATTCTTTTGAGCCATTTTTCTTAAAACGTACTTCTATTATTTTTTCGACCTCAAATTCCTTTGAGATCTCTTTTTCCTCTCCACTATCTTCTTCGTCTAGAAGAAAGATATAAATGCATAGAATTATTATTTTCATAATAAATAACATTTCAAAATAGATTACAAATAATGATACAACGTACTAATTTCTTTCGTTGGATTTTCTTTCTTTTCTTGGATTTGTTTCTTGGGAGTACTTCTGGAAGATCTTTTAGATTTCTCTGTCTTGATCGGTTTTGATAATTTAATTTCTTTTTCTTTCTCTTTATCTTTTTCCTCGGCTAAAAAGTCTTCTATCAGTTGAGAACAATTTAAATCCTTTTCATTTTCCCAAGTGTCATCATTTTCCCCGTAACCTACCCATCTCACCAAGAACTGTCGACGGCCTTTAATGGTACGAATATTGATGAGCCTTTCGACCTATAAAAAAAAAATTTTTTTTTGACATTTTTAACAAATAAGGAAACAAGTATTTGATATACCGCTTATAAAATGCAGAATAAACTTAGTATAAATAAAAAAAATTGGTCAATCAGAGTCAATTATTCTTTTCACATTCGATTGGTCAATCTCTTGTTTTTTCACCGCAGCTTACTCTGTACATTATGTTACAGATAACGCATTAGATTTTCAATGTCATAAAAATGGTACAAAAATTCAGTATTGAAACTACTCGACAATTAAATAGCAATTTAATGTGATTAGTTGAATCTAAAGGTAAGAACTAATCACATTGCTACTTAGTCACTTAAGGAGATCACTAAAGCTGTCTGTATTACCAATTCAGGCTGTATTCTAAAATTTACTGCTAGTACTAAGTCTAGTGCACGTGACATAAACTATAAATTTTCAGGCAGTAAATTTTGGAACAACCTCACAGTAGGACTTACATACGTATGATATATCATTGATTTATATATCACTACACATTACAGCAATATCGTACGCACATATAAGTTTCTACCTAATCTTTTATATTAAATGTTTAAGCCTAATTTTAAGACCACAATATTATTTATTCATGTAATCCCTAGTTCAAAGATTCTTTTATACATAGCATAAAACACTTATATAAAACAAATATTATTGCGGGTCAACAGAAATCGATAACAAAACTGTAATTTTCTAACTTTCTTTCGCTTGTGATAAAGTCGACCAGTTTGGACTATATTATCGTTATTGGTTGTATTAATTAATGTGGTAGAACAATTTTTACATCTCTAAAGACAATTAGAAAACTACTTCGAAAAATAATTCATAAAACAAATGACTTTAGGATTCCCTTAATGAATAATTATTGTAACGCATTATTACCATTAATTATTAATTATCTATATCTTACATTATGCAGAAATATCTAAAATTCACAGACAATTGAAATAGTAAGAAAACTGTCAAAACCTTAATTATTTTATAAATCTTTATTTTTAGCAATATTTTCTTCCAATCGAACAAAAAATTTTTGAATATTCAATACAATTCGTAAAATCATTTCGTTAATCATTCCTGTTAACTTCACGTATATGGCGTGCATTTCTTTTCGCGCGGTAATATTTGTTGACCGGAAAAAAGGGATACGCGATTGGCCGATGATATTTGTCGTAAACAATGATAAATTATTCGAAAATCAATTACGTTCGAAAATTGAAATATATTTAGACATAATAAAAAAAATTTAATTATTTTGTGACAATTTTTCAATCGGTAAGTAATTTATTTTCAATTCAAACGTAATTAGCGTTCTACGATGCGAAGATAGGAAAATGTGAGTAAACATCCGCCATACCTCATATTCATTCTCGGCTTCGAGCTTGTCGCGGGCCGAGGTGGATGCTCGTTGGTCTTCCTTCTTTCTACGCTTGTTCGGTGACTGTTTCTTCTCGCCGTTTTCCCGCTCTTTCAGTTCTACCGTCGCAGAGTCGTTATCAGAGTTTACATCGTCGTTCGAGCTCGCCACCGGCTTTTGCATCAATGCACCGCGCGACGAGCGTCTCTTCGTGGCGGACTTTTGCGCGCTGTTGTTCTTAGTCTTACCGGCCTGCGTCTCGTCGTCGTTGTCGTTGTCGTCACTGGCCGCGCGTGCGTCGACATTTTCTTCCGGCTCGCTATCGCTCGCCAGTTCGGATTTTCTATGCTTGTTCTTCATACCGAGCCGTCGCATAATATCTCTCGCGGTATTATTAGCGTGCAAGCAGACTTCGGCTCTTGACCGTTCCTACAATTCTCTTGACAACTATCTCTCTTTACTATTGCCAATGGCACCACTCGGCCTCTTGCTTCTTCTCCTCCTCCTCCTCCTCCACTTCCTCCTCCTCTTCTTCACCACCCCCTCTTCAGCCCCTTGGCATTTATTCTCGCGGATTCTCTCGCGTTCCGCTGGCCTTCCCCTCGCTTGCGAGCACCAGCGAGAAAGTAACAGGCCGATGAAACGCTTCCCGCCGCGTTCCGAACTACTGCAAGAAATTTTACCCTCGTACTCTGCAACAGTGCGCGCGCATTTCAGCTTTTTACCCACAATACTCGCGCCTCACGCGAGTACACGCACACCCGTACACGTCCGTGTATATTATCGTGGAGAGTACCGGCACAATACAGAACTGACGAATCCGAACGAATGCTCTTCGGGCGGGACTTTCATGCGCGTGCGTCGAATGCGTCATCGATCACGTGATCGGCAAACCACGCACGTATCAAGACGCCACACAGAGGCGTCCATTTTTGGGGTCCGTTTAACTAGTCAATTTTGTTACGTTTACATTAATAAGTCATAAAACGTTACTTATTCTTTTTCATCACGGGATCTATGACTCATTCTTTATTGCAGTTATATACGTGATTGAAACAATATATGCGCACCGAACGTCGAGATAAGTTCCGATAACAGCCTGTTCTATTTTTATCTGAATTTACTCGCACGGTACATTCTTTCTTCCCTTTCGCTCCAGTTGGAAAAAAAAAAGAGAAAAGATGAAGCGTGCAAACTCGGATAAAATGAATAAACCTGATGGCGATCTTTGAGCTGCAGATCGAGTATAGTTCGGACGAATCGATCAATCTTCACGGTCCTGAAAGATCGATATTATGTACTTTACGAATCCTATTATTATTTTTGACACGTAATTTTACTGTTAACTACGTCTGCGAGGTACCGTTAGTTTGTCTCTCCATGTAACATTAGCTGAAATCGGTAATTTACACAAAAAAAATCGATTACGGTCGATGAGTCTTGTCCTAAGTAGAAAAACATGTTATGATAACATCGAAATGAATTAAAATGAACAGTAAATGACTAAAAAGTGACTTTTAGTGAGCATTTTGAAATCATTTTGATGTTATGATTTATACTTTCCAATTAAGAAAATACCAAATCAAGAGAAAGACTTTATTTTGACGTATCATGAAAATCAAAATGATATTTTGAGTTTATTGACGTTAAGCATTAAAATAATTTTGATTTTGTTGATTTTTTTATTCTTTGAGTTAGGTTAGTAAAAATCTTGCAAGTAGCAGTAGAGTCGATTTTCGGATCACCGATTTTAATTATCAATTCTTGTATTCAATTTTAATAAAGCTGATGTATTATGAATTAGATTTGCTTATTTTTTTAGCTTTGCACGTATAAATGCAAGTGTAAATTTTGTGTAAATTTCCAAGGAATATATTAGAATTGATTTCTAATTTGATCTATTGTACTTTTTTTCTTCTCTTGGACGCGACTTAAATAATGCACATAGGTTCTTATCATTGAACTTCTTGCACGTTTTATTTACATTCCCCTTTCTTTCCACGTTGGAGAGAAAAAAAAGGAGAAACCGTATACAAAAAGTTCAGCTAAAAAGAATAACTGATCTATAACTTGAACGACTGGTTGTACTTTGATTTTTTAATATCAACAACATGTAATCACTTCTAATTCGCTTTATCCGCCAATGAGTACTCTTACATTTTGTTTTATATTGCCGAAACTGACAGAAGCTATATGTCGCCTAGGATTGACTTCCGGTTGACTTCCCCTCACCCCCATGATGAGTAGGCCCTGTATTTACCGTTCGTTTCAATTACACTCTCTGCACTTTGTTTCTTCTCCTTTCCTCTCCCTTCGAAGCTCAACGTATGCATGCTTTCTTTGTTTCCGACGCAAAAAGTACAGGAGAGTGCAATTGAAACGATGCCCATTTTACTTAAATGCATCGCAATAAAGCTTGTCGAGAAGACCGTATGACCTTTTTAGCGAATTGGTGAAACTGCTAAATGAATAATGAATCGCTGTCAATCGTCGTTAATGCGAAACAAGAATTCACTCAGGACGCAATCGATTCTAGGCTATAATTCTACTATACCTTTAAGAACGACGTCTCTACCGCTGCCGGCCTTTACGTTAGACGGCCATGTTGATCCGGTTATTACCGGAAAACAACAGTGCAGTTTGAATTCGTCATCGAATCGATATATATTAAATGGCGGCACACGAATTTTAGCTGAGTCACGATAATGTGAAACCAACGCCTCCCCCTCTCTTTTAAAATCATTGCTTTCATAATTAATCGAGGTCTATTTTGATATAAGAAATTTGAAAATAAAAAACAAAGCAATTTATTCAAAAGCTTGAGGCACCTTCTTTTACATACGTCATTTCAAAGATCGAGTTTGGAGATCGATTGTGTATCTTGAAACGAGATGAAAATTACAAAAGTGAGCAAATTTGCTAGATACATGTGTATGTGTTGCCCAAGAAAATTATAAATATTTCAGTAAATTTGCATACTTTTGTATGTTTCATCTTGTTTCAAGATAATCGATTCTCTGATCTTAAAAAAAAGCTTGAAGAAATATTAATGTTTAAAAAATTCAATTTTGATTCTGTTAATTTTTCCAAGGTACACTTTCGATCGATCGCATTCAATCCTTCAATTGACGTTGACTTATTGGCAAAATTATTACGGTAAAAAATTTTTCATACATGAATATGTATAAACATACATAAATATTCATAAACATGTATATTGTATGATATATAAAATACATGTTTATACATGTCCATACATGTTTATACATTCCTCTCTTTTATAAAATTATTTTTTAGTGTAACAGAAATAATAATAGTAATGTGTAAAAAATAATTAAAAGGATAATTTTTACACTTTTGTTTTAGAAAAAAATCAAATTTAAAGAAATATAAAAATTACTTATGTATAATTTTATATATAAAATTATGCATAATTGTGTATGAACAAATTTCTTTACATTTTTCCAAACTTGTTTTTTTCTAAAACAATGAAAAAATTATTCTTTTAATTATTTTTTATTTACTATTATTATTTCTATTATAACACTAAAAAATAATTTTACAAAAGAAAGAGGAATGTATATGAACATGTATGGACACATTTCATACCTAATTATACATGTTTATAAATATTTATGTATGTTTATATATATTTATACATATTCACGTATGAAACATTTTTTATCGAACATGACAATATTAACTATACTATAATTATACTAGAAATACCCATATTTTTTACTATATATAAAAAATATTAAGGATCATACAATAGATTGTCATGAAAATAAAGAAAATGATGAAAAATATTTCAATATAAAAACACAATTATTAAAAAGTCCAAATATTCCAGAATGATATCTTTTATATTAGAAACATAATATTAATCTAAAAAATAGTAATGATCAATTATGATCAATTATGATCGGTACTTCTGGTGTTAAAGAAATATCCTGATTTATTAAACTTCGCATTCGTTGTTTGTTCAAAAGGTATGTCGAAACTTCGCAATAACATACCAATCTCAATGATTTCGATTGCCTCGCCGCTCTCGTCTTCTCTCGTTGTCCTGACAACGTTGCGATCAAATCGTTTATTCAATTCGCGACTTGTAGAATAATATATCTTTCGCTTCCTCTTCTTTAATCCATTTTCTCGACTTCGTTTTCTTTTGTTGTTCGTCAAATGAATTCTCATCATGGCCAAATTCGTGAGTACTTATGAAAAACCTCTGTCTCATATCAGTCTGCCGGACTGGTACGCCAAACAATGGGAGCTTCGACAAAACGCGGATGTCAAAAGATCCGAGGCTTGTCGACTACGCAATTCAAGCAAAACCACTCGTTCCGAAGAGAACATTACAACGAAATGGGACATCTATCTGAACAATGCTCGATTAACGGACAGGTGACTGCGAGTACTCTTGACAAATATTACAATTAATCTATAATAAAAATTCAAGCAGACTAAACCATGATAATATTAAAAATGGTTATTGATTGAAAAGTTATTTTTGGCAACCATTTTGGAGCTATTTTGATGTTATAATAATTTGTTTTGCTTGGGAATGATAAAGTTGCAATTGATTTCATTCAGTTGCTCTTAGGGAAATATACATCTCCAACATAATATTTTGTCTCGCCAGACTGTTAGAACTATCGAGATGGAGGGACATCCTCGATGACTTGCTGCAAAAATTATTAACTGAGATACGCTCATTAAGTGACGAGAAAGCCAACACACAGAAGGACCTTGAAAATATAACTCATCCCTTGCGTATTGTTAGCGAATGCATCTCCATGAGAGACTGCCGTAGAGAAACCGAACTCACGTATGATGAGGCTGATATAGAGTTGAAGAAGGAGCTCCACATGATCGCAAATATTCATGAAGAATTTACCAAGAGGTGATCAAGCTGATATATGTCATAGAAAGATAATATATTTTCTTTTCCTCTATTCCATTCTTTTCATCTGCTAGAACACAGACCGCATGGGAAAAGTTAAATTGCTTGGAAGCCCTTAAATTTAGGCTGAACTTGGACATAGAGGATAAAAACGAAACCATTAGAATAGACAAAGACAATCTCGAATTAGATCACACTTCTGCAAATATAAGTTACAAACCGGGAAGATTAGTCGATAAAACAGGGTACAAAATTTCCTTTTCTTCTATTTGCTGTTTTTGTTCCGCAATCTTTATATCAGCAAAATTCATAACTTGTCTTTTTCCATTTCAACAGTTCAATCACGTACGAGGTTTGGCTGGACCGATGTCGTTGTTCCAAGTTGTCTGCCGAAAAAGAATTGAGTGATTCTTACAATTTTCGTGAGGCTACACGTGTAATGAGGGAACATGCACTGAACGTTATTAAAGCTCAACAAGACGCAACAGATTACACTTTGAGGAAGAGAATTTATCAAACGCAAAAAGGCAGAAATGAAATGGAGTGGCAGAAGCTCAAGGTATATATGATCAATTATATTTCTTCAATTTTAATAAATTTTCATGAAAATAAAAATAAATCAAATAATGAATTTGACAAATATCAAATATCAAATGGTAAGAATTTGTTATCATCTGCATTTTTTAATATAAATAGGTACAGAAAGAAATGGAAATGTTGGGAAATGAGATAACCCAGTTGGAAGCAACACTGATGAGTAAAATAGGTGTGGTGAAATGTGTCGAAACACGATTGGAAAACCGAATTTATCGGCCTGGCTCGGAATTTTGTAAGGACGATGTGGAATTAGGCTTGAAGAAGGAAGCCTTGCAATTAAAAAAGACTGAAGAAAATCTAATTAAAATGATCGAGCATGCAAAGTATGTATCTTATATTGCTAATTATTACACGCATTCTATTAGGTGGGAAAAAGTTCGTGGCGGTTTTCCCATTAGACGGCATTAAAAAAACGCCACGAATTTTTTCTCACACCTAATACAATAAGCCATTAATCATAAATCTGAAATTAGAAGCTGGAAATTGACATCACAGTCATCAATTTCTAATTTCTGATTTATACTAATAGCTTATTGTAGAATGGCCAGACTCATCAACTGCATTCGGAAGAACTAACTTTACAACTATTATAAGATTCTTTAATACAATTGATTACATATCCATTTAGAAATTTAGGACAATAACCGAGTTGATCAACTAAAAGTATATTAATTTTACATTTAATATAATACATTCAATATAATTGTATTATATAATAATGATTATATTGCTGATGGTGAAATTAATGTTATGTTACTTTTTTTAGTTGGTATAGACTGGGAGATTTATATTTAAAAAACCTTATAATGCAAACACACACACACACACACACGCGCGCGCGCGCGCGCACTCACTCACACACACACACACACACGCACGCACGCACGCACACACACACACACACACACACACACACACACAAACACATCCACAGTTGTAAAGCAGCTTTTTTTAAAAATACAATCATTAAAATTATTTGTCATTTCTTTTTCTTAAGTGCAAACTTTAAACTTAATTTTCTAGAACAAACTACAATAGTCTGGAATCTTTGCTTAAACGGATCGACAACAATTTGGAAGACAAACAGCATTCTCTGAACGCCGATGTTATGTGCCTGGACATGAGAACATCACTGAAAACAGGAGACAGAGCGCGTTTATCTAATGAGACGGATCGTAATATCGTATTGACACATATGGAGAAAGAGATTCCGTTGGAATCTTAACCCTTACGATACCAATTCGATGTCTCATTCTTCCATCTTGGATCACTAGACTCGTTCATGTTTTCACCTATTTAAAATAGATCAAGAAAATCTCTAAAATTTCACAAACATATATTCAACTTTCTAGAACAAATGTTTAAACTTCATTTTAGAAAATAAAATGTAGAATATGTTATAATTATCGAAAGACTTATAAGTTAGGAAAAAGTAAGGAATCGCTCGGTCACTAGTGACCCATGACAGTTGAGTACGAGTTAATTCAACTGCCCCATTTGAGATTCTAAAACATGATTTTGTAGACACTGTCTTTAGTGCTTAAAAAAACTTGTCAGTCTCCATCTTTATTTAGATATATTATATAAAAAAAAAAACAAGAATTTCGATTGAAATTTGATAAATATTAGGGAATGTTTGCAATACTGTTTATCCAGATACAATGAACGCTAAGGTCACATTGTATGCCTTTCAACAAGACACAAATGACACGGTATGACACAATGGATCATTACATCATTGTTGTTTGCCAATGTTAAACAAAAGGTGCTTTCAAATTGCAATATCCTAGACACTTTGTGCACACGGCGACACAAGTTGCGTTCCAATTGTACATTATCGACGCAATGCTACACATCTGTATTCAGTTGAGGACCGTCTAAGCTTGATTTTCTAATGACAATTACATGTTACTTAGAGATTCTGCACAATAATAGGAATAGAGAACAGAGAATAAGAATTTCAACTTATCAGAAATCATGTATTGTGAAATACACAGTTTCTAATAGGTTGAAATTCTTATTCTCTGTTCTTTGTTCCTTTTATGCGAAGCCCCTAACTACGGCGGCTATAATATAAGTTTGAAAGACGTTGAATGGCCGGCACTTTTATTTTTTATTTAATATAAGTGGAAAAAGCTACATTTAATCTAACTTTATCTGAAACGAATTTCAATCATGCACAGCGTACACATTTTGTTCCAATGAATCGTGTACAACGATACACTTTGTGCGTTCCTGTCCCAGCAAACGAAAATTGATTGAAATGAATTGAATGGATTCAGATTTTCAGAAAAATTGATTCACGAATGTTAAAATGAATGCTTTTCAATCCTGAATGCATTTTTATTCATTTTTATTCATTTATATTGCATGGAGTATATCTATACTTTTCAATCTAAAAATAATATTAACTTTTACTGTGCACAACATACATCTTGTGAATATTGTTCAATTCAAAATTTTGAATAAGAAATGCAGGAAATGCAGAAAAAACTTTTCAATTGCAGCTAATTGAATCCAATTGAATCGAATTAAATCCAAAAAAAAGTATTCGCTATTTAAAATATGCATTTGGATAGAAAAAAAATTCAATTCATTTTAATTCATTCTTGTTTGCTGGAGTGCACGTTTGTGTTAAGATATGTTAAACAATTGGAAAGCATCCAATGATGATCACTGTGTCATACTGTGTCACATGTTATCTTCTTCTTAACAACTGAATGATGAATTCTATTAGTGCGCATTGATGCATATTAAATCCATTTAATTTGAATATAAAAGTGAAATGCAAATATTTCGAATTGTAAAATATATATTTTACCTAATAGTATAATAAAATGTATTGAGTACCTCAGGATTTAATAGATTTTTTATGTTTATGTATAAACATATTTTTACGTTATTTTGTGTACTTTAATTAAGTCCAATTAAATTCGCTGTAATTAAGAAAAGGATAACGTGATTTTAGTGTTTACCATATTTGGATCCATTTTATTTTTATTTGCTATTGCAAAAATTCCCTTTTATCAGCTTTGTAAACCTAATCGAGTCTAACCTTACATAAGAATCTTACCAAATTTCGTTTTCCATTTATATTTTCTTGGGAATCATTCTCATGTATATTTTTTTTTTACGAATTCTGTTGATTTCTGAAAAGAAAATTTATATTATTTAGAAAAATTATAATTGAGAAGATTTATAAATTTATGAAACCTGACAACCATATGTCCAGGCACGGTAAAATCGACTGAAATGACGAACATCGATCATGTCGATAATATGTTTGAGCACAGAGTTCCAATTCTTGACGTTAGATGTCGCCAAAGCGCAGAACAGATAGTGCTGCCCTCTGTGTGGCGATGAAATCACGGAAGTGGGGGAGGGGAGAGGAGTGATGGTTAGAAGAGGGCACTAGTATATTAAAATTGCGACTGCTTACAGAGAGATATATACTATTTCGCATATATTTAAATTACACAACACACAAATTACAGCGTAAACATTATAGACAGACTGTAAGAAGTCGAGAATAGGAGGTGCGTACAAATTTGATTAGCGCGCTTCGGAACGGGCTCGTCGATTCTATTGCTGCGTATCTGCAAATGAGGTATATTTCACATTTATATATAGTAATCGTAAAGTTGATCCAACACGTAGACAAGCGGGACAATCGCTATCAGCAAGGAGAAGATGAAGGAGAACGACATGGAAATGAAAAGAAGGAGAAAAGACAAGATATGAGGATGGCGAGATGAAAAGATTCGCACAGCAGCACACTTCATCCGAGAGACGTCCTGAGAATGTTCTTAGAATATCCGTAGGACATCTTCTGGACGTTTTTAGGAATGCGTCTCGTTTCATGCATGATGTATCATTTTATCCTCCTTTAATAATCAGTAAACAACAAGGATAAAATAATATATCATATGTATCACGTGTAAAACGGAACGCACTTCTAGATTTTATCCTTGTTGTTTATCGAATATTAAGGAAGAATAAAAATACGCATTATCTATGAAGAGAAACGCACCTAGGAGTTCTCTTAGAAGTTTGTACTATATGGGAAGAATCCACGACACGTAGGCAATGAAAGAAAGGACAGTAAACGACGATGACGATAACGACTCGAGGGAATCAATTTGGAAGAATGCGGTGACGAGATAGGCAGGCGGATAGACAGATATAAATAGACACATTACTTCGTTTTCCGTCTAACGTTCGTAACTACATAACTACATAACGATTTGATCATTTGGTTATTATAATGATCGCGCGTTGTATACAAAGCGGCGATTACGGACAGAATTTTTGGCCTCCTGCGCGCGCTCCCGAGGTGGGACATGCTTGTTGTGCTTATATCGGAACGTAACGGAACGTCCAGATACGCGAAATCGCTTTTCGCCGATGCGACGCCTCTCTTTCTCCGCGCGTCAGGGACGGACGTGAACTTTTCGAGACCTGAAGCTGGATAGTCCGGTTTCCTAGCGATAATGTGTTAAAAAGAAAAGAAAAGATCCATCTTCGTCTCTATAAGTTAAAATATTAGTTAATATTTTGAAACAAAATTATATCTTTCACTGGAGTGTTTAGATATTCAAGTCTTTAAACATTGAAAATATCAATTTTTCTTACTGACTGAAAGGATCAAGTGCGTAAATTACTATATAAAAATAAAGAAAGCGATGAGAAATCAAATATTTCATCAGTACAAAGAACATAATTATTAAAAAATCAAAAAATTTCAGAATCCTACCTTTTACGTGAGAAACATAATATTATCTAAAAAATAAATACGGTTAATTACGATTGCTCGCTTCTAAGATTAAGTTGCATCAGAAGAGCCTTCGAGAATGGATATAAAAGTCTTTATAAGTCTCTGATGAAACTAACCAACATTACAACCGACTTTACTTTTTGTGTTTCATTTAATCCGACTATTAATTGTCCTGGTCGAAACAGTCCTAGGGTCATAAAAAAGCGCTATAAAAAAGGAAAAAGAGGGGAATAAATCTTTGGACTCTTAATAGAAGCATTGCCAGGCAAGAGCTATTAAAGGGACGAAGTAATTGATAGAAAGATGGCAAATATTATTTTTAAAAACCTCACGATCGAGGTTTCCACCCGGAAAAAAATGTTCCATATATAATTATATAAAAAATTGACATATTTTATATACAATTATATATAATTAAATATAAAATATCCATACAACATTTTTTTTCCGGGCAGCAATTTACAAAATCAAAAGTTTAAAAGAATTCATTGTCTCCCACGTGAGTCCCTGACATCGCTACAAATTTCGTCTCTGGCATTTTTGCCGCAGAGCGCATGGTTTTAGACGCGAAAGGTGTACATACATGCACACGTCTTTTGTGCGAAGCACAGTGAACAACGAGCGATGGATCGGATCGAATCGATCGGAGCACGCGTGAGAACGAATTATTCCCGGCCCATCGCTTCGCGTAATATACAGATAATATTACACTAGCTACATGGCTATCAGATGCGTATCTTCTGCTTTTTCTTGTATTTTTTTTTACACGTATACACAAGCGCATACATATAGACTACCGCGCGTGTAGAATACGCATATAAATACACACTCGCATATAACACACGGACGCAACATTCGCCCACACATACATACACATACGTGCACGCGCACATCGATCGCTATAAGACATTTTATCTCTTCAAGACTACGCGAATTTGTACATAAGGCATCACGATATCGTGTCGTTTCTCACATACGAATGTGATAACGGCAAAGCGTGATACTCGCTCTTCTATCTATCTGTTTCTGCTATCAAGGAGGTTCGGTAAATATCGAGGCGAATTTCGCGTTAGCGACGACTATCGAAATGATGATGCGCGCGGCGCGAGACGCGGATTAAGCTTCTTCGACTCTTAAGCACGATCGTTTACACACCAAACAGGATATCTCGAGTCGCAGCCAGCTTCGAGATAGCGATAATTTCGAGATAGCGTTGCTTTAATCTGGCAAATCATTCTCGAGGGACTCGAGGGCGTCGCGAGATGACAGCTCATATATAGCTTCAAAAAATATATGAATGATGATAGCGGAGCTGCCGTTTGTACGACAAGTTAAATTTTTTAAGTAAATAAGAATATGTAGAAAAGATTGTGAGGGAGAAAACACGTGCATGGGAATGAAAAAATTCTTATCATCCGCGAATGCAAATATTTCGATAAAGTATCAAAGGTAAACGTTTTGAAATGAATGTAAAAGATTAGTAATAAAGAACCTGCCTTTTTTAAGACGGATGTTTTCGCTTTTACTTTCCAAGAGCATTGGCTTCACTTCTCTTCGCATAGGCTCGGGCCCATCCGTCAGTGTGAAGTTACGCTATAGTTAACCGAGGAACGGGGATTGTAATATCCCTCACTCGGACTCGGTCCGTGAGTGAGTATACAGCGCTATGACGAAATATTTCCTCGCGATCACCACCCACCCGAGGATGTATTTCGTCATGACTGCTTAACAGTAGTGAGCGTAACCGAAGCGATCGAATCGAGATGGCTTCGAAATACTTCCCTGATATGTATATTGCGAATCGGGATCGACGATCGGGCTTACAGCCGACTTCGAAACTATAGTGGAATAATCGGATCGAGGACGATACAGCGAATTCAATTGCATCGATGATTGCGTAAACGAACGTGAGTCGAAGGTGCTTCCGCGGATCGAAAGTCAATTTGAAAAGATCCGCTAAATTTGTGACTCTTTTTTTGTGACAAAAACGGGATGACGTATGGAAAGAAATATAAAAATGTAAATACATGCAATGGCTGCATTCGGAAGAAAAAGCAGTTTTACAATTATTGTAAAATTCTCTAATATGATTAATTTTTTCCTTAGTTCCTCACTGGATCTAAATTTACATCATGTCGAAGAATCTTACAATAGTTGCAAAGCTGTTTTTTCTGCTGAACGTAGAATATTTGCAATATAATGTCATAGATATCGCTCCATTTAGAAATTACGATAATATCTGTGACGATAAACAGTTTTTTTTTTCTTAATAATTTCTACACATTTCTAAACTCTCGATGCTCTCCAACTAACAGTTTCGTAAAGCTCCGCGCCTCGAAGCCTGAATGGCGAAAACCACGCACCGCGCGTCCAACACAGGTAGTCGAGAACGAACGGGAAGCAAAGAGAAGATCTCTCTCTTTCTCTGTCCATACTCTCGTACTCTCTTCACTTGGTGTGCTGCTTCGGGAGGTGCCGCTTCATGTGCAGCGCGAGATGATCGCTCCTGGCGAAGGAACGCTCGCAGACCGCGCATTTAAAGGGCTTAGCCCCGGTGTGCTTGCGGTAATGCCGCGTCAATTCGTCGCTCCTGGCGAATCGCCACTCGCATTCCGGCCATTGACATTGATACGGTTTCTCGCCTGAAACAGTCAACAAGAGGAAAGACATAAGTGAAAACGACGTGCACAACGCGATGCGTGTCTGAGAAAGCGACCGTATAATAATTATTACGACTAATGAGCTGTTGGAATCACTGATTTATTACATTTATTGAACGATTAATTCTTAAGTAAAGATACAATGTGAATAATTTGATTTGTCACTTAATCATTTTCTTCCGAGATATACTTGATTTCAAGAGTTTCCTCTTATTAATTCCTGTAATTGGTTTCTAATATATTTTTTTTTTAAATTTTAGACGATGCAATAACATTCTTCTGTCATTTCTAATACGAAATATATGTTTCGAGATACATATTACGGTAGTCTTTGTGCAATCGAGTCCTTTTCGCATATCTTTCTACACGAAAGTGCGAAAGCGTATATCGATATATAGGGGAATTTAATCGGTGCGACTTGTACGTTTCATGAGCGAGAATTCCGTTCGAGTTTCGAGACGGCGGCGACCTATTAGAGAACAAAGCGTTGCTCTTTGTGAGATAGAGCCGCGGGATGCGGTATACTTAGGTATATACCCCGTCGCGCCTCTCAGCTGCGAGAGATGCAGCACGGTGTGACCTTTAACTGTACCTGCATGCCGCAACACGCTCACCTGTATATTCTAGCGCAATCGCACCGGCCGAGGCCGGACCGCGCGCGAGTATAAGCGACCGGCCGAATGCAGCATTGCAATCGGCTAATGCGAACCAACATGCCCGCATTCCGCTCAGCTTCGCCGATTATCGAGGAATATGTCTTCCTTATTGCTATTATTATTTTACACGCGCCTGTGGCGTATTATCTTTATAAACGGGATTGAGAGCTCACGCGCGATGATTGACGTTAAAATTTACTGGATGCCCCCATCGGGCCATCGGAATATGGACGCAGATCGGACTTGGAGAATTGACATTTAGAATTAGAGAGAGAGAGAGACAAGTTGAGGTTTGCAAATCGTTATGGTCGAATATACAGTCCCGAATTAAAAGGAAATCAAAGAATACCTATCCAGCAAACACAAATATAACATATATACGTAAATATACACGTTTTTATATCTCTGTTATATGACGATTTTGTGTGTATATAACTAAATGTTAATAATTTCGCATTCAATATAAATGTAAAATACAACACATGTAACGGTTGAGTGCGAAATTGTAACATTGATGTTATACTTTTAGTAAAGACCGGAGTGCATACATAACGCATAACGCATAAGAAAATCAACCAATCGGAGTCTTTTATTTCATTGGAAAGGAAGGAAATGAAGGACTTTGATTGATTCATTGTGATGCTTTATGCAAGATTCTGTACTTCCAACCTTAGAGCCACCACACACAAAATGACATAAGCTGCAAATCAAAATGGTGTTTTTGTTTGATGATGTTATGCTATGCTTATGCAGCTTATGTCATTTTGTGTGTGATGGCCCTTAAGGGCTTCACACATGAAATGCGCATAACAGAGCATAAGCATAACATGAGATTACTCCAATGAGCATCTAGCATAATGTCGCCATATTGATTTACATAAGATGCTCATTGATTTAGCGGCCTTATGTGTGCATTTCATGCGTGAAATTTCGTCCCTTTTAATATGGATAATAATTAATATAATATATATAATCGTTATAATCAAGAACTGAAGAAGAGAGTGCATCGTCAAGTCAGATTCGACAAGTTCGCTTTGGATACTTCCATAATTCTTGAAACGCATCTCGTGCATTTAAATTACCTACGCGATTCATTCAAACTTTAAGTGTCTCCTACGCCAACAATCGCCTCTTCGAGCCGTTCGCGAATTTGATCGCGACGAAAGATTCTTTTGCGCGAAACTGTGAGTAAAGAAGCGAGTGCTAAGCGAATAAAAGCGACCGAGACGGAGGCTCGACGGGGGATCCGAGGGAGGAGGGAGGAGGGAGGGCGAGCACGCACAGAAGAGGAGAAGAAAGAACTCGATAGCTGAGAGATACACCCACGCATCCTTCTAGCTCGTTCCTGTTCCTCTCTCGTGCGCTATAGGTATGGCATACGGAGACGACCCTAACCGGTCCTTGCCGCCGCGCCGCGAGAGTTGCATTCAGCGCTGCAGCATCACGTCGCAACGTGCCACGCGACGCACAGCCCAAGGAACGGTACTACTACAACGAACGCTATCCATTTACGGTATCACGCGCGTTCACGTGAGAATTCTTCTCCCGCGGATCTCCGCCGCGCCGGCGAGAACGGCGAAATTTCCTCTCGATCTGTCGGCTGACATTAGCAGGTTCATACCTGTTTAAACGTTTATCCCGCTGACAAATAATTTCAGAAAAAAGATTTTTTATTAATAACTTGGATTAACATTGGAGTAATCATCTGATTTTTTACTCGTAAATGATTAGCTAAAGTATTTTATATTCTAATTAAAATTACTGTTATATTAATAACGTATATTAATTAATACGTAACTATTAATAACGTATTGTATATTTGATTGTTTTTTTGATTTATTAGTTATTTGGCAGGATTGGGTAAGTTAATGTTTTTTTTTTAACTGAATAAAGTTAAGTTAAAAGTTGAAGTAATAAAAAATTAACTTAACGTAAGTTAAGTCTTTACTTAACTTACTGTACTTTAAAAAAACAGCCAGTACATAGAGAAGATACAAGATCAGTGATTACTTTTTAATAAGTCTTAAGCCATAAGAAATTGATCAATTACAATCGAATGCGAGAAGAATATTTGACTGTAATTGGCTAATTTCTTATGACTTAAGGCTTAAAACATCTATTATAGATCCGGACTAAGGCTTATAGCATAATCGCATAAACCAATCAGAGAGCTGTATTAGTATCTTAAGAAATTACTTAAGATGATCTTAAAATATGAACAGAATATATGCCCTTAGTCTTATTATATCTTATTATTTTTTTAAGATCTTTAAAAGAGATAAAAAAATTTTTTACTTAAAAAAAAAGTTAAAAAGTTAACATTTAAAAGTAACTTAGTTAAGTTAAAATTTAATGCATCTAAAATTAACTAAGTTAAGTTAAAAGTTAAATTAAAAGTTATTAACTTTTTAACTTTTTTTTTAACTTTTAACGTTTTAACTAGTTGCTATCCAACCCTGGTATTTGGAAATATTTATGGATATGGATTTAATTTTTTGAAAAAAGTAAGTAGAAACTAAATGAACATTAAATCGAATAAGTACGTTAAATATAGCTTATTATGATAGTACTTAAAAAAAAAAATGAAGATTTTTAATAAATTAATATAACGCCTTTTATTACAGCTTTTCAATGGAATTGCATATTTAAAATAATAAAAAAAATACATTAAACATTATCCATACAAAATATCTTACAATTTATATTTTTTTTCGCCGCTAAAGCGTAAAAACACTCGATAACTATTCTCGAGTCAAACTAAAATATATAATCTCAAGAAAAGAATAAGAATGAATAGAAATGAAAAGTCAATTTATAAAAATTATTTTCCTTTCTGCAATAATATTTTCTAAGTTTAAACGCTCGATAAAATTCTTGATAAATGTAAAGCGTTGGAATTTACGTAGCACGTGCTCTGTGTGGCGTACGTAATATTTGCGACTTTTCGACGACATTTACAGTCGAGGCTTTTATCCATCTTATATAAAAGTTATTTTTATTTAGAAGAAATTCTCTTCAACATTCTTAATTGCTGAAAATGTAAAAGCATGCGTGACTATTCGTATTCTTTGATTTGTGCGACATTGCGAAATATGATATTGCATTACGATGTTTCCAGAGTCGATCGGTCGAACCAGCGACACCTACGGGATCTCCAGGCGTCCCCGTTAATTTTGGATCACTTTCACTCGAGAGCCGACAGCGCTCCATTCCGCAGACAAGTTGCTTTCCAAATACACTTCCTAGCCCTACTTTGATCCAGATTTCTTCAGCTACCGGGCTTTCTCGCAATGTCTGGTTCTTGATTAATCTCTTGGTGATTAATGATAGCGCTTGAACTTAAATTTCTTTCAGATTGGAAAAATATTCTAAAAGTTAGAACAAACAAGTATATTACTTTAAATAGGAAACGCCACTATGATCTGAATGTTAAGATGATGAACTATTATATATATTCATATAATTTCAGAAATGATAATTGCGTGCCGATATGATTGTCGGATTTTCAACGCAATCAATCTGAAATATTAATAATCTCCCCAAATTTCCCAAATTAATTTTAAAAAATTGTAATAAACTTATTGCGAAAAATATTCCCTCGGCCCGGATATCTTGCATTCCGTGCGAACGTCCTAGGTCTTTAAACTACCGAGACTCAAGTATATACAGAATCAAGTATATATTACATATATTTATACATACATACATACATACATATAATCATGAAAAACGAGCCGTTTAAATTTTTTCAGTTTAATTAGAAGATAATTTAATAATTTCTTAATTATTAAAACTTTTGAGAAGATAAACACGTATGAAAAAATGTCAGAAAATTTATTAGAAAATTTATTAACTTGAGTTTGATTAATGACATTTTTTGATTCAATTAAGGATGAAAGTAATTATAAATTATATATATTTCTTTTATGTTATCATCACTTATAAGTCACGTATAAGTCACGATTAATATAAATTATGATATTCAATCTATATATTTATCGCGTCGATTATGAGTCAGCTATTAGTTCCCATTAATTATAAAGATTATTTTCGTATAATACATAATTCTAGACGTTAATGAATTAATAACGAAGTCGAACACACGCGACTCGTGGCACGGTGCATTCACACAGCGGTGCAGCGGTGCAGCGAGGGTTCATTCACGAGTCATCCGACAGACTCGCGCGCGAGTGGCGAGTGGCGAGGGCCACGTGCCCCTCTCGGCTTCTCCTCCACGTCGAAGCTAAGCGTTCCCCGTCGACCCCGTCACGGCTCGCCTGTATTCGAGAGATCGCGCGACAAATTGAAATATCCTCGTATAATCTTGCATATCGATCGGTTCTCCATTCTAATCGATCGACGGAATGTCGTAAGGATTGATCGACGGACAAGATGTACAAGTCGCGGCAAAGTGGCTGGTAGTAAATTAATTTAGCTGGTATCGCTGGTATATCTATCGCGCGAGCGCAGAGAGAAACATGCCTATTAGATTCAAATGTCAATGGAGGATACAAAGACGAGTTTGAATCACTGGCGCATATATAAGTTATGGTTGCGTGCTAATCTATTTCAATGTGAATCCGTAAGGTTATATTAGGTAACGAGATGTTTAAATCATTTTCAGACGTTCGATCGAAATTAATTAGAAGATAATTTATTAATTAAGTATATAAAAGTTTTGAGTATATAAAGTTTTAGTATATAAAAGTTTTGAGAAGATAAACACGCATGAAGTGAAGGATGAAAGGATTTAGCGTGCGATTGTCTTTTTGCCTTGGTTCTCCTTGCGCGCGTTCTTTGAATCTTTTGAAATTTTATATCATTCGACCGATTCGTTTCAGACGATGACACGGGTTTACCGCAAAAAAAAAACTCAGGTATCAATTCGAAAGTGGTACATCGCACTTAAGATGCCTCCGGCTTGCATTCCGCGAGAGACTGCCGCGTAGGCACGTGTGCGGGAAGCACATCTCTTCGTCCTTTTCTCCGCCCATCTTTATCTCTCTTACTCTCACGCTCTCTCGCTCTTTCGCTTGCGCTCCACGCGTGTGGGAACTAGCGTGCGTGCCCGTCCAGGTAGCTACATGCGGCAGACGGTGTTGGTACTACGACTCACGTCCGTGTGTTGGCGAAGCTTGGACATGGATAAGATGTGGGTCGGTCGCTAGCTTCGCTCTAAGCGGAGAGTCACATACCACGAGAGCTTCGTGCGTCCCTTACCACGTTTACATATGATAGAAGCGCCTTTGCGCGACACTGCGCGCAAGTAATGCCAG
>Ga0157364_1000595_pt1 | contig 26065 bp, 9 predicted proteins | sample AttsexASBM2_FD_111476 | JGI IMG/M metagenome (GOLD analysis project Ga0157364, IMG submission 111476) | Fungus gardens microbial communities from leaf cutter ant in Ribeirão Preto, State of São Paulo, Brazil - Atta sexdens ASBM2 | ecosystem: Host-associated > Fungi > Mycelium > Unclassified ... | reverse complement strand
TAAAAGATGTAAGAAGGAAAAAACGTAAATACAAACTTTCATGTGTTTAAAATTGTAAGTTTGATTTAAGAACTTTTATGTATATATAAATAAATATTAAATTTAATATTAGGTATTAACAGAGTGGAATACAGACCTGGGAAACCGGGAAAAGTCAGGAAAATTGAAATTGGTCATGGAAATCAAGAAAAATCAGGGAAAAAATCTGAAATTTCAAAATTTGCTTACAATTTTCTTAAACTGCTTCTATTCCAAATAATTGGAATCTATTATATTCCATTATAATTTTTTAAATATTATATTTGATGTTTACAGTTCAAAACTTGCACTTTAAACGATTTTAACAAAATAATTCAAATTTATATTTTATTCAGTATTTTTATTTGATCCCTTTTTTTGTCGTAATTGTATTCTTTTTTTCAAAACTAATTTATTTTTTGCGTTTTTAATAATATAATTTTCTACAATCTTTGAATCTAAATGTTAAAATGTACATATTTTATATTAATCATAGAAAATTTTTCATTTTTATTTGGAAAATCTGAAAATCAGAGAATTTTTAAATTCATTTTCAGTGGCAATCCTGATTTAAATATAATGAATATGTCGTTTTTTTGCTACAATAATGATATAATTAACAAATTGTCATTTTTAATTACTTATTTGAAAAAAAAATAAAAGCACATAAAGAAAAAAGAAAAAACTTACTTTAAAAAAACAATTTTATTCTTCTGTAATTAGTAATTACATGAAAATTGTACTTTAAAATTAATATTACAACATTAACATTAATTAAAAATATTTAATTTATTTTCTAAAAAATTTACTTTTTTAATTAGTGTACACAGCAAATGAGTGATATTAACAATTAATAAATAATGATTTGATTAGTTATTTATTTTTACCTTTATATGTTTCTCATTTAAAAATATATAATTTCGACATTTTAGTATTAGAATTTTCATTTCAAAATGACTTCAGGAAGTTACCATTAACAGTTGTCACGTGCAGTCTAGGATAAGTCAACTGTCCTTAATCTGCCATTTAGCTTTACGATCAAAGCTATCTCAGATCCGGACATCGGTTCGTTGAGACTCAGATTATTCTGGATCTAAACTGTTTCAATGGAAAACTATTATAGAACGCGCGGATAATCTTTCAGAACACGAGCATTGTAATGCATCCTTTCCGCTGGCGACAGGTGCATTACGTAACTGCTGAAAGTTAACGCTCTATGAAGACCACGTGGAGTGGGAGATGCGAGTCGCCAGCGGAAAGGATGTTAGTGTAAACGCACTCAAAGAAATTTCGAATGATCGTCACGCACAAGAGTACATGACTCATGATGTCTTCTCGTTATTTTTAGCTCGCATCCTCGTACATTTGCCTACACTTGAAAAAATTCACACAATGAGTTAACAATTTTTTAACACGTTCATCCAACAAGTTTTATTTATCTGATCATATACGTCAATGATAGAATTTTCATTATTATATATAATGATAACATTCTTTACTATAAAATTATTCTCATATATTAAATTGTATTTTTTATTTTACATTATTATTTAATTATTTAATTATTTAAATTGTTTAAAATTTAGATGACGTTTATTTTTACAAATATTTTTTGCAAATGAATAAATTTCTAATACTAAATAACAAGATTATAAGTTGAAATTAAAAGTTTTTTGATACAATGATTCTTTGCAAAATAATTTAATTTTTGAAATTTCCGATTGTCACTTTATTATATATATAAAAAAAGATATAAGATTAGGATTGTTGTTTAGTCATTCTCAGTGTTTAAAAATATTTCACTACAATATAAAACTACAATATAATTTTTCTAAAGACCTAAATTCTTTATCTTGTTACTTTGATAATAGAATGAGTTAGAACATCAAAAGCAAGTTATGATTATCCCTACTAAAGATTTACAAATATTACAAAAAAAGAATGTTTAAACGTTTGCTGGAAAGCTATTATTTTGTCATAAAACGGTAGAAATTTCATTTTACGCGAATGCTCGCCAATCAGTTAATTTACAATATTACTGTCGGATAGATTATTTGGAATGGGAAGCTAATGATCCGTGAAAACATTTAATAAAGGAAAACGCTCTCTTGTTTCAGGTAAAACGTTTTGTCAATCTTGTAAGAAGAAGTGCAGTGGGGAGGTACTGCGGGTTCAGGATAAATACTTTCACATAGGGTGCTTCAAGTGTGCCCAGTGCAACGCTAGCTTAGCACAGGGTGGCTTCTTTGCACGTGAAGGTTTCTATTACTGCACTAAGGTGAGTCACATTTTATTCGACATTTATTCTTCAATTTTTTTAAATGTAACGTGTTTGTTATTCTGTTTACTAGGATTATCGGGAGCGTTGGGGTACACGTTGTGCTGGTTGCGGGGAGTATGTGGAGGGTGATGTGGTGACAGCTGGCGAGAAGCATGCATTTCATCCAAATTGTTTCCATTGCCAAAGATGTCGGCAACCGTTGCTAGGACAGGGAACAAAAGTGTCTCTTGTTCAAGGTATGTGATGTAAAATTATTTACGACTCATTGAGGGCTAGAAATTGAGGCAGAATCCAATCTACATCTTTGTTTAATGCGTACTGCGTTGACATAATACAGCGTTTCTTATACGAGAATACCGACAAACGCATGAAAGATTCACTAATTCTAATTGTCAACAATTTCTCTATCAATTGTGGATTACGATGCATAAATGAATTATTGTGTAACCGATGTGATCTTTGATACAGCTTTCACAATTAGTGTAGTAGTCAATCTGTTAAAGCAAATTGCCACTTAGGCTTATCGTTACTCCACCGTTACAAGGCCGCGCGCATTTACTATGTACATACATACGTCCTTGTGACAATTACGCGACCAAAGGTAAAAATCCGACATGACGTGCATCTCTTTATTGTGTACTATAACGATGCAAGTCACCCATTTCTAAGAAATTAAGGCCGATTGAACGTTACGAATAAATTACGCTGGATTTCACATCTAGTCCCTCATCAAGAAAGTCGTTAAGAAAATGAAAATGAATTCCGTCCATATAATTTAGGAAATGTCAATTAAAATAATTTATTAAAGAAAATTTTATTTTTATAAGCTTTTATCAATTCAAGTACATTCTATATTTTTTCGAATTTTTTAAATTTCTCTTAATTATTATATTTTATTGCTATTAATAAAGTAATAATTTATCGAATGTTGTGTCATTTTTGTAATGTGATCAACATAATAAAACCAAGTGATCTTAAACTAGTTTTTTCAAGTGAAAAAAATTGCAATAATAAATGAAACTGAATGACAATTTTCATAAAATGGACAATTGCAAGCAATACAAAGGTTAATGATAACGTTTTGGGATCCGTTACCGGATCTTAATCTTCATTAATTATGCATTATTCGTAGGTCAAGCGCTATGTCACCGATGTGTCGGTATTCCGGTTCGCGAGGCCTCCACGCCGATTGGCAATAGCGCCAGTACCAAAGGTGGCGGACACGCTGACCCTGGTGCTTGCGCCGGTTGTGGAAACCAATTGAGGGAAGGTCAGGCATTGGTCGCACTCGATCGTCAATGGCATGTCTGGTGCTTTAAATGTCATAGCTGCGACACTGTACTCCACGGGGAATACATGGGAAAGTAAGTTTCGCATTGATTCACATCTATCTTTTCATCTTAATTATATACAAGAATATTAATCAGGAGACACGAGCGTTTCGTATGAAGTACATTTTTTTAGTATATACTTTTGTGAAAGAGATGCTACAGTGTCTCTCCTTTATAGAAGAATATTAGTATAGCTTTCATAAAAATAAAATATTCTTTTTAAATAAATTGATGTTATCGACAAACGCACATATTGGAGAAGATTATACATTATTCTAAAAATATGATATCTTCTTTATGTTTATATTTAGGATTGGGATTCGATAGTTATAGAATTGGAAAAATATAAGAATAAAGCTTTTAGAGAAAAAAAATATCTAATAAGTGTTTTTTAAATTTATTTATTTAAGTTTTTTTTAAATCAACACAAAAACAGTTAAAAAGGATGGGATTTAAATTTTAAATGAACCGTAACCATTAAAATTTTTTTCGACAGAGACGGCGTGCCTTACTGCGAGAAAGATTACCAGAAGCAGTTTGGAGTAAAGTGCGCCTATTGCAACCGTTACATTAGCGGCAAGGTTTTGCAGGCTGGTGATAACCATCATTTTCATCCAACGTGTGCGCGCTGCACAAAATGCGGCGATCCGTTTGGCGATGGAGAGGAAATGTATTTACAAGGTGCCGCCATATGGCACCCACGCTGCGGTCCAGGACCTACCGGACCCAATGGCATTGTGAATGGACACGGGGATGCTCACACCCCGCAGCATCGGGAATCGGAACGAATTTCTAGCAGCGCTTCGGAGATGCAGGTAAGTCCGGTTGCGTTCGCGTGATCAGTGTGATTCGCTGTCTAGTTGTATTTATTCTGTACATTTATGTTTGATAACTAATTTAAGTTATTGCAAAAGCTTATTTGTTATTTTTACTTAATTTAACTACGAAAATTTTAACGAAGCAATTGTAGCATTTTAATGTTTGTTTTGATAGGTATATTATCGTACATAATCTTAAATTATTGAATTAACATATAAAGAGATAACATTTATTTTATTTCACGTCATATTTTTGTTACGTTTGACTTGCTTATTGTGAATAAAACTGTATACACGGCGTTTGTATTTTATATAACATTAGCAATTATTGGATTCATATAAAATATTAACGTAACAAAAAAAGCAAGCTTTCCAGTTTATAGACTAACGAGCATAATTTACATTAGTGTAGTCATACACGCATATAATATTGCCTATATACAGGCCGTTTTTAAACAATTACATTTTTAAATGATAGATTTACACAAATCACTAAGAATAACTGCGTTTGAAAAAACATCAAGGATTAAGGTGATAGAAATATATTATCGTTAAAGCGACACTCACATATCTCAACCGAAATAAAAATAGCATTGCGTTCCAGAGCATTCTAAAATAATACATCGTATCTAATTTTAATTCTTTCCTGATCTAAAGAGAATAAATTCTATAACTCTATATTCTTTTCAAGCTCTTTTTTAAACGTAACTGCTCTTAGTTATTTATATAAAATCTATCGTTTGGGAAAAATTTATTCGAGAAATTAAGAGAATCGCAATAAATTAAATATATTCCATTTTTTAAATAAGGGAATCAAAAGTTTAACATCGTATGATTCAATAGTTAGATTCAATAATATTTTTATTATTTTGAGTATTATTAGAAATTGTAAATCTGTTATGTTAGAAAATAAAAGAAGCGCATGCTGCTGTTTATGTCTAGCACTTGCATTATTCGACTTAGCTGCATTATATATATTATATTAAGTTGTATTCGTTTGCATAATTGAATTTATCAATTGTATTATAAGGAAAGCGAAGTGTTTCACATATGTTAAATTTTTCTCTGAAAGTATACTTTATTATTTTTTGTTATCGTAATATGTAATATATGATGGGATTCTCTTAAAAATGTCAACTTTGTATTTTAAATCTTATAGTCCTTTCTACGAAACACTTTGTCATTCGAAATATCCTTGTATGTTTTAGTATAGTATTCTGTATAGCGGCAATATAGAACTTAATAACACCTCGAATCTAAGATACATTAATTATTTCGTCAGCTTTGTGTATAGCTTGATTTTTGCCTCAGAGAATCAGCTGGCTCACTTTACTATTCTTTCATTTTTACGCACGCCTCAATGTAGGAAACAAGCGAAACATCAAAGATTATATTATCATACTTCATTTTTATTAAGTTTTTATTATCGCTTTTCTTAATCGTTGTTTACTTTTTTCGCACGGTCATTATGTATAGTTTTCATTGCGGTCACGCACGCCAAGCCTGAACGGATCGCTGTGCAGCCCTTACAGCAGCCTAAGTCGCAAGGTATGCCATATGTCACTTAGCACAGCACTCTCGACAAGTATTTCTGGTATCACTTCTCTTATTACCACTTCTCAGCGACGCGTGCTTTCGCTCTGTTAGGCACTTGCGATTCTATTTCGATTTTTATTGATTCGTCAAATAGAAAAATGAGACTATCGAAACATTGTTCGGATTGTATACTCTTGTTAAATTAGTATAAGATATCATTTTTATTAGTAAAACATGATAATTTTAAAAATTGCATCACTTATCATTTTAGTTTAGTGATTATCTGTCGTTGATTTTAAAAATTTAATTGTATCATTTATTTTAATTTAGTGATTTAGTCTGTTGTTTTCTGAAATGTAAATATAATGTAAACAAAGAATGAAATTTAATATATTTAAAAAAATTTTTGGAATTCTCAAATGTTAATATAAATGTTTTCTTGACAGAGCGTTGCTCGCTTTGCACGATTTTTTTCTTTTGTACAAAATGCGTCAATAATTCGAGTACATAAGAAGTTAATTCCTTTTAAAGAAACTAAATTTTGAATGCAAATTAACTTATTTTAAAAGAGATTTAGTTTATCCAATTCTTTCTTACGCACTTTGTATAATTGATAGTAATAATCAGATGTAAAATACAATTTGCACTACATGTATGATAAAATACATTGATTGCCTCAGTATTATCCCGCACGAACTGGAAGCCCCGGCCTGATCCTACGAGAATACGGACGACCGGCGGAAGATGTATCTAGGATTTATACTTACTCATATTTGACTGAAACGCCCAGTCAAGGATATCTGAGACGTCCGATACAGCCGTACGATAAACCTCCCACTAGCCCGCATTTTCATAGACCTAGCTGTAAGTTTTCTCTATATATTTAAATTATTAAATTTTAATGAAATTCTAAAATAATTATACTACAGTTAAATATAATAATTCCTTTAATATCTTGAATATCAAGAAATTTTGATCTATTTAATTTCTAAATGTAACAAAATATTGAATTTTTTAAATATTTAAAAGAAATAATTTGTTTGAAATTGAAACTTTTAATTCTATGTCGTTTATTTGGCCTCGAGTTATCTATGTTCTCCAGAATTAATTTGTTAATTGGTCTTTATGAAAACGCATTTATTTTGTTGCACAGCATCTCGTTCGATAAGAAGCAGCGGTGGACGCAGCAGCAGATCGGGAATGAGAGCTTTGGTCGACGCGTTGAGTGACACTCGACCGAAATCGCCAGCAAGCCAAGTGGATAATGATGAACCGATAGAATTAGCGCATTATCCAGACGCCATGAAACCACCTCCGGGGGCTCAACCACCAATCGAGAGAGACGATTTTCCCGCTCCGCCATATCCTTACACTGATCCTGAAAGACGTAGACGATGGTCCGACACCTATAAGGTATTATTATCTTATATTTAATTTTCAAAATAATATAATACTACTTTTTCCATTAATTTTTTAATGATGCTAATCAGTGAATTAACGTTCCGATCCTTTTTATTAATTCAGGGAGTACCTGCATCTGATGATGAGGATGATGTGGATAATAAAACGTATATCAAGGAAGCGGAGCAAAAATTGAAAAAAGAACAGGACGAATTGAGTAAGATCGACACGGGAATAGCTAAGGTATTCCTGCAAGATCGCGAAAAAGATCGGGAGAATTTGAGACATAGAGCTGCGAACGTTGATCCTAGAAATGCCTCGAGAACACCTTCTGCCGCCAGAGAGCCAACGTATCGATTGCGTTATGAAAGTCCTGTTGGTGCATGTAAGTTGCAATAATTAATTTCATATTTTTAATATTTAGATATAGATTTTAATTATTTAGCTTGTCTAATTCTATTTAATTTTGAGAAGGAATATTATTCTTAGATTTAAATTTGAAAGCCTATGAACAATATCATTTAACATTTATGTAAAAGATAATTCGAAAAACATTTTGTGCAGCACCTTCGCGAAATATCGATCATGCACGGCCTTGGGAGGATGACGATGGCTTCAGTTACAGATCCAGCGGGCCTAGCTACAACGGTAAGTTTTTGACTGTCGCAACACCATGTATTTGTCTCTCTCATTAACATAAGTAACGATCATCTCATACATGTCCACACGTTCGCACATGACACTAACATACCACTCTACCGTTTAAAGTAACTTGGATTAGAGAACACTGTCTCTCGATAGAGCGGGGTTTCCCAGGGCGGGCGATCGTAAATGGTCCCATTTTGTCGATAAAAAAGAAACGTTTGCTTTCGAATATGACCAAATCAGCCATGCAAACCAAGACGTGGGAGGGTTTTACGCTAATTAACAAAAATAATGATAACAGTACGTAACACTTGAAAGCAGGACTTTAAGAGGTGTGTGTAGCACCAAAAATCATACACTGGACGCCCAATTAATACAACAGGTGATGTATTCTGCCTATGCATGTTGTCGTCCCTTACCTCAATGTGCTTGCCTTATCATTTTTTTTCGTCGAACTACGAACGGTACATCAACTAATACCTCGAAATAACAGGCAATTAAATCGCCATTGCAATCTTTAATCCTGGAAATTGTTTCTCGAGGTAATTGATCCTGTTCTATATCTTGCATGATACTTGGGACCACGAAATTCATTATACACGGACACATTGTTCCAATGCACACCACTGTCATTTCTGCGGCACAATAGTATTTTTAGATACAATTTAAACTGAACTTCAAATTGACTAAAAAGTTTATTATCGTTTTTCATCTCTTTTCTGCTTTAAGTAAGATTTAAATTGCTTTCATAATCATTCTACCTAAATTTAATTAAAATTATTACAAGATGTATATAGACTTTCATTATAGATAATTATTTTTAATTTATTTTTTTTTATATTTGCAATATTTCTTTACATTATAAAAATTATATCTATATTATTTATAATATTTTGCGTTTTGTTTTATTAAGCCCAATAAATATAAAATATAGATCAAAAGCTAATTTCTAATTTGATTTTGATAATTAACTACTGAATTTTATGAAAGAAAAATTTTTATATTAAAATGCTTTTTTAAAAAGAGTTAATTTTTAGATATTTTTTGAATCTTATTTACAATATTGGAAGATAATTTGGCAACGCGAATAATAATTTTACTTCATTACGCATGATAATTATTTCTTGTATGCACCGCACATCTTTGCTTTCTGTCTGACAGATACAGAATTTTGCTTCACGGTATCTTCCAATGTTGGGTCACTAGTTAATTTTAGAACGCTAATATGGAACGTTTATCAACTAATTCAATTTTGTGCAATATTAAAAGATTGTATAATTAAGAAACGAAGCGTTGAAAAGGCAGTTAAGAGAATTTTAATCAATTATTTAAATTAACTGGTTAATTGTTACAGCTTTTAGTAATCACGTTATGAAAAATTTAATAACAGAAGTCTTTCATATCTTTGTAAAAGTTATGAAGAAATCTGTCTTTCGTAAAATCGCTAATTTCAAGTTAGCGTTCTAGATTTAATAGGACACAGTATGTTAGTCACACGATGCTATTACCCGTCGTCTACTATCATTGTGTCTCTATTTGTGTTTTTGTGTTTGTGTTGTGTTTGCGTGGGCGGCAGTTGGGAGGTCATCGGCGCGCTCCCCGGCTCCCAGAAACTATCCACCCCTTGGTACTCAACGCGCCTTCACTCTTCCAAACGCCACTAGACACTATCATTCGGTGAGTCCGAAAACTTTCCAATTCGCCCGCCGTTGGTCCCAAGTCAAATCAAATCCATTTTTAAATTCCATTTTTTAATTTTCCCACTCACCAGTTCAATTTTTCTATATATTTTAAAAAATTTCAGTGTTATAATATTTTACTTTATTAATTATTTTTACGCGATTAAAAATTACAAGTTGTGCACGTGTAAATTAGGCATGTTATTTGTTGATGAAGAAATAAGAATTTAGTCATTGCTGTCTTGATATTGAAACAATAATTACCTTAAATTGAGATTTTTGATAACATAAGAATAGTTTATCTGCGATTTTTTCATTTATAATTTTAGATGCATCCCATACATTGTAATATAATATATTGAACATACCACATATATTTTTGTCTGCATTTTCAGTAAGAAAGGAAAGCTTTTGACTTGTCATCACGGCGGGCGCGCTTACGAGAAGAGTCTATTGTAACATGCAGGTGCTGGCTTTTTATGTATCTGTTTTTTTTTTTTTTTAATCGCGAATTGCCTCGTACACTCTACTTAATGAGAGTGAACGCTTTGTGCACTCGAAATTATCGGATATCTTTAAGCGCCGTTTGCCGATGGGAATGCGATATATTTGAAATTATTATCATTACAGATATCCTTTGTTACACGCGATAAAGTTTAAGATAATTAGATTCTGTAGGATAGATTTAATGACACGATTGACGCATGCCTTTTTCAGTTATTTCTCCAAAGATATTCCAGATATTTACTCCAAAGATGTATATTTTTAATTTTATTACTAATTGTATAAAAGATTATGTATATAAAATACCAGTCCAGAAGAATTGAGCACTTTAATAGAATTATATCGCATGTATATCGATGGATATCTGTCTTTTTAAATCTATTCGGATCCATGAGAAATATTGTAAAAAATGCGATGTACCAAGTATATCATTGTTGAGGCGCAAAAATAGGGGATATTAAATCCCTTAACAGTGGTTGATCTTGGGGACATATAAGGGAGCGACATGGCTCCGGGTAGAGTTAACGAGTACAAAAATCTGGCAAGCGAACGTTGGGCATTCGTATGGGAGATTGAACAAATTGAAATTACCGCTGAAACTAATCAGTAACACCTGTCGATTGACTGATTTGCAAACCAGTTGTGAGCTCCCTTCGGCACATCCCGAAGCCGGGGTACGGTCTGGCACCGCGAAGTCACACCTTCTCCTCGACCGGCGGTTCCGTGTCTGCTCTCCCTGTAAGTCTTGCACCGCAAGTCACAGTCGGCGATGCGACGTGCACCGCGCTGATAGTGCAATAATACGTATATAGAAGAGAGTATACATAGAGTCAACTCCGCGGCAATCGAGCGGAACACGCCTCTCTAAGATAACGCTTTTCTGTCGTCTAGGGCGACTATTCGTTCAGTGGGATGGGCGACAAGACGCACAGCACTGATTTCTCGTCTGGCAAGTCGGACAGTGAGTAAAACGAGAGGGACCGACCTACGCCGGTCCCCTGCACACACATTAGCCATCTCACCTTTTTACACGCTTCTCAAGCTTGATACGCTCGCAAATTAAATAGATGGAGTTTCTGCAGTGCTATCGTGAATCTATCGAGGATTTCTACAAGCTTTAAACTAAGCTTACACTAATAGCATTGATTTAAGACGTTTTGGCACGTCTAGTAAAACAACTTTACTGCAATATCTTGATAACAAAAATTTTATTTAATATTTCTTTGTTTTTTTATATTAAATTTTTTGGTCTCTAATTTGAGAAACTAATATTCTAATAGAGCTTGCTCAAAATTAACTGAAATTTAGTTTACGAAGAATTATCTTTAATTCAGAAATTACTATTTTGATAATTTTTGTAACGAAGCTTTTACACGCGTCTATATTTTAAAAAAGATGCATGGTTTCTGAGATATTTCAAGATTTTTACGTATTGTCTTGTCACGCATAATTCATGATAGAACTGCTAGCAATTTTTGCGAGCGCGTCACTGCCACGTCATTTTCTTCATTCACTACGTTTTTTGCCTTGTATTCGCATGCTTTACTAACATCCCTGCGAGCTATCGCACTGTCACTGTGAAACATTGTACGTCGTACATTGGCCTGTTGTACATCGTCATATAATATTGTTTATTTAAAGAACTGTAATAATGACACTTGTTTGATTATGAATTATGAAATTATAATTATCTACAATTTTCTGTCAGATTAATAATCATGCTAAAGTAATGGGAGAACGATAAGATAAATTATATTACTACAAGAAATATCAAAGAAAGTGTCAGAAATGGAGATGTCAATACTTATTATGTTTTGTGCTCGGCTAGAAATAAGAATTATAATTACAATAGTACATCCTTTGATCCCCCAAATGAAAAAAATTATGATCTTTAGTTAATATGTTCTTACAGACAAGCCTTTTGTAAATCTGGAAATTTTGCAGTATTATTGAATTATAAAACAATCATGTCTCCGGCATTACCTTTGTTACATCTATTTTTAATCAAACAGTCGTGTTTGTATTGCTCTACGCAATTTTTTCATAAATTGTAAAATGCATAGACAGGTAATGAAAAAAAGGAAACACGATTGATGAAAAACAAATTGTAGTTAGCATAGGAAATGGTTTGTGCAACATGGTTTGATATGGTTTTCTTTCACATTTTCCCCAATTTTAGTATCAACAGGCAGCATCACGGATGTGGATCGACGGGCATTGGTATGTACCACAGCCCCATACTACTCCCGGCGAATTAGCATGGTTTGTAGCTTGTTTTTGCATCTGTATCATAATAGAACTCCATTTATCGGAATGATTTCGATTATATGCATTTAAATATATCCCCTTTCTATATTAAATTTAACATTATTTTAATATGAATTATAATATATTAAAAAAAAATTGTTAATAATTTATTTTTTTATTTGTAAGAATTGATAATTTCATAAAACATCATCAAGTAAATTTTAATTTGTTGAAAGAAGATTAATTTCTTTCTAAAATTTTAATGGCAAAAAATTCGAATAACTTTTTTTTAATTATATGTATTCAATTTGATTACTCTAATAAATGGAGTTTATGCAAATGTCATTTTATTTAACATTCTAGCACGTCTATAATTGCAGATGTGTTGCATTAAATGCATACATTCGTCTAGAAAAACAATATACAGTTCGTACGTTTGAAAATGATGTGTATATGCATATTATTCGTATTTATTTGTATGATTATATTTGCTACTTGTCCCTATCACGATAAGATATTGTGTATATAATATTGTATAATGAATATGCATGCATGCTGTACATTTTGCTATTATTTTGAGTTTTGCATTTTTTTATCAACTGTATATATTTTTAATTTGCTCTATGTTGCATATTCGATTTATCGTAAGAGTTCTTCATTTTTTTAATTAAGTTAGTTAATTAATCTCGAACTATACTTTTATGTCCAATTTGCACTTTATATCCAATTAGCTTTATGAGCGAAATGTGTTATTTTGTCTTTTTCTTGTTTTAATGTAATTTATTTTGCAGAAAATTTTAATTTTATAAAATGGAGATAATTGAAATTTTTTTAATGGAGCTTTGAGTAAATTATATAATAATTTTCGAAGATAACAGGAAATGGATATCATAATATCGGCATTTAATGCATTATTATTATATTACTATGAAATGGTTATTTTTTATGAAAACAGATTATTCAACATTAGACGTGTCGTTAATAATAATTTGTTTAAAGTACTATAAAATAGCTATTTAAATATTTTATGTATTAAATTTGTATATATAATATTTTTAATAGAAAAACTTTTTTTTTATACAAAATGATTTTTCAAGAGACTGCATGTATATATACATTATTCGCATTTGAAAGACAACTGTACAGCATTATTTATAGAAGTAAAAAATTGTATATAGTGCGTAAATTTGGAAAAAAAAATTGAAGTGTTTGCACGTAGAATGCTTCAATCTATTTTGATTAAATCAATGTACTCTAAATATTAAAGGAACGAAAATGTTTAAAATCCCAATTAGTATTTTTAATAACTATTAGAAATTGATTAATTGATATTGAAGCAGTCTATTGAGTCATACGAATTCGTACATAAGAATTTGTTAATTATATTATTCTATTATGCAGCGAAAGTTAACAATTTTGTAGTGTGTAAAAAATGTGTTTACTTAAAACGGCGTGGAAAGAGACAAGAATATTTTTGGGGGATGCATGACACTGGAAATTTTTAATTGAAATATGTACATTTGAAAAGATCTTATTGCATTTTTACGAGTTTATTATCAAATTTATCTTTGATATCGGATTATTCTCTAAAAATATCATCTGGCGAATCTTTCCTCATTCAAATTCGTTTTGCTTTTCTAAGAATTCGAAGAATGCAAATGCAATCCCTTACATCTTTCTCGCATCGTCCATGTCATTGTCGTATTATTCACATTCTGTTTCTATTGTGACTCATGATTTTGTATGATTGTGGCGCAGAATGATGGTGGAATCCTTCCATCATCCACCACATATACGGGTGGCCTAGGTTCGGTTGTTGGGGGCCACGGGGGTCATCACGTAAGAAGATCGTTGCCGGACATGGGGGCAGCACCAACCGAACCACCCAAACTTTATCCTTATCATTTACTTGTTATCACCAACTACAGGCTGCCAGCTGATGTGGATCGTTGCAATCTCGAAGTGAGTACTAACATTAATTGTTTTAATCGCTTAATTTATAAATTATGAAATTATTATACAGTATTCAATAATAATGTAATAATTTTTTATTTTTATGAATAATATTCTTTATTGTTTCTTCTCATTGCATTATTTATTGAATTTAATTGTGTGATACATTAATCGTTATTATACAATAACGTGAAAATAATTCGGACTTTTTTTAGCGACACCTTTCCGATGCAGAATTTGAAGCTATTCTCCAGTGCTCTCGATCGGAATTCTACAGACTGCCACAATGGCGTCGCAATGAAATCAAAAGACGTGCCCGTCTCTTTTAATTCATGTCACATCTTTTGCTTAACACACATCACGTCGTGTCGCGATTGCATTACTGCGGTACGGACCGTACATTCCTACTGCGTGGGTAGATGCATCGCGGGGAAAAAAATGTGTTCGACAACCATTTCGACCATTCTGCCGATTGACATGCGTTCGTCAAAATAAACTCTAGACTGGGGCGCATGCAAACATACGCAGACGCATACGCACACAAATACAATATAATGATGCGAAAGCACTGCCACTTGTCGTCAATTTTTTTCTCGCAGCAACGAATCCACAGGCAGCTTTACCTATGATCCGATTTATTTAGCGACGTAGTCGTTTTCAGGTTCCATCTTGGAACTCTATATCGCAATTTTCACTCATACACATTGACGAATAGAGTTGATATTAATGTAGAGGAGAAGATAATCAAATAGAAAAAAGTTACGATTAAAACTCTTAATACAATTTGCTATTGTAAATAAGAAGTTAATCAAGAAGTCGAAAAAGCGGCATGGAGGAGCAGCTAGGATATTTCAAAGTACATAACCGCGTATTTGCTAAATCGCATCCATACATATTAATCTTTGTGGAAGATTATGACGCAAGGAAACAAACGCTACTATGTAGGATTTATCATTATTATTAGTTTTTAACTACTATTATTAATATTATTATTATTTTACTATGTGCAACATGAAGAGTTAAGAGTAGGTGAGCCCAGCTTGCTGAATAGTGCGATTGCACTGGATTAATCGAACGAGTTGCGTGTGATTTGTCACTTTTTAATTTACTCTACGACAAGGATTATTTTATAAAATAGTTTACGCGCAAATACGATGTCCTTGTGTGAGAAGATATCAAGTTGTCTTTATCCTTTTAATTATCCTTGATGTATTAACTAAAGAAACGCTCTGCGGTGCGGATTGCGATAGACTTCTATAATTACTCGATCACTCTACATTAGAGTATGAATAAGAAAATCAGGACCAAATTTATAGTTGTGGTGGATTTAACAATAACAGGAAGTATGTTTTAACCATATATGAATTATCATATCCAATTCATAGCAATTTTCGCAATATTTTGGAAGTAGCATAAAACAAGTTTTGAAAATGTTCAAATCGAGTATTTATAGCATCTATTTGAGTAATGATTTTTAAAATTTTCTAAAGGAAAGAGCTTATATAGTATTTCAAAAAGGAAAACTTCTTAAAAAAGTCATAGAAGAATATTATATGTATAATATTATACAATACATAAATATTATATGCATATATAATATTTATATATTTATAAAAATTTAAATATTTATAAATATATTAAATTTTTTTAAATATTATACTCATTATATTTATAAGACATTTTATAAATATTAGATATACAAATTTATAATATTTTACATTTAAGGAAGAGATGTATTTTGTGTGCGAAACGCGTAAATCACTTTCACATATCTTATTATATTTCAAAAGTTATTTCATGCTGCATTTCAGGATACGCGATAATTTTACAGATTACTATGATTACTATTGATTACTATTGATCAAGTAAAACTTTTAATTTTATGGATACCACAGTGATTATCCTCCACCCTTAAATTAGGTCCTGCACAGAATTAAAAAAGTTTCGAAGTAATAGCCGAAGCAGTTAAGCTGATATCGGACGTACACGTGTCCAATGAATAGAGCCGATTTATGCAAAGCGAATAAAGTTGAATTTTCATATATAGATAAGAAACGCGACGTATCGAAGTTTTGACTGTTACGCCGTATGATTATTATATGTAGATGAGTTTACTACGTATTCGAATATGTATGCGTGCAATAAAATTGACACGCTTCGTTCGAACGAAGTCACCGAACTATACTTTACTACAGACGCGGGTGCGACGTTTTATCAAATCAGCTGCGTTTTATTCACACATTTCGCCCCCTTATCTTAAGTCATGTGCCTAACAAATAAATGTCGTGGGACATTTCATGCGAGAAAGAGAGGAATTGTTAATCTTACAAAGCGTCCCACACACGCTTTATATAAGACTTACAATTCCTACCAAGGCACCTTAGATTCTTTTGAAGCGACGATCTTTCAGACGATTGATCTGATCTTTAGATCTTTGTATTGCCTTGAGTTTCATCACGAAGAAAATCTGACTTGCTTCATGATCGCTAACATACAACTTCAACGTCATTTAAGATCAACACGACTGTAATTTTCCTTTTCTTTTTTTTTTCTTTTAAAAATGTTTTACTCGCGTAAAAACATTCGTGTAATCCCCTTTTGATTTGTTCTTATTATAAATAAATTTCATATTTTATTGATTTTGTATACGAGCGATATTCCTGATCATGGCGCAACATTATTGTTCCCACTGTGCAATGCGAACCAATGTATGTTTCTGTTGTATAGAGCACATTGCTTCCGCTAGTCCCTAAAGTTAAATAAATGCAAAACATACGAACAAGCTAACAAAAGTTACTATCACTATTGCGTTAATTATCAAACAGCTTATATCCTACAATAAAGGCTACACGCACAAGACTCATTTCCTGACCTGTTTCATATAGATCCTCAGAGAAAAGCCTTTTAATTCCCGTCACGTCCCATTCGCAGACGTTTGCTGATATTGCCTTGCTTTGACAAAAAAACTCATTTAAATCAAAAGGCAATTCAAAAGGACCACTGCAGAGCTTCGAACTCGGAGCTTTTCTAACTCGTTGCAGTCTGCTATAAAAAATTCACATATTAGATAGAAGCGTCGCAGGATGTAAGACTAATACGAAATTACTTTTTCACGAAGGATTACGAAACCCTCCAGCACACTAGAAAGCGGCTCGTATTGATCCGACACTAATTCCGCCTTTTCGCCCGTGCACAGCAACACTGGTGTAGTTTGTACATGACCGCCAACAATAGATTTCGGATTACCTGCTTTCCCCACAACATCCACGTTTTGACCGATTCTTACCGATACCGGTAAATTCTGTAAAGTATTGATAATATTGTTTCTAAATCTGGAATATTTACATCTTACAATCCTTTTGCATACCGTAAGATTTTCATTCACAGTGACCAGCCATCTTGGTTCCATCGCGATCGCCAAGCAGTACATTAAATAGTGAGATTGAGATAATAGGAGATTTCTGCAATCTAAACACGCAACGAGAACGACCATCAAACCAGCTAGGGCGGTATAGTCTAAAATTTTTGAAGAGTATCGCAAAGGCGATAAAGATAAAGTGCCCTAAAAGAAAAAATATACATAAGGATGCAACTTTTTAAAAAAAAAGAACGATCATTAATAATTTTCATTTTATGTTAAAGAGAAACGAATCGATTCATCAGAAAGAAATTGTTATTTGTTTATTAACTGATTATTATTAACTGATTATCGTTATCTGTTATTATAAACATTTTTATTGGCGACTTTATCGAGTCTTTTACCTTGCCCAGATGCACCAAACCCTGAGAAATACGCACAAAGAACAGATGAGAGGGATTCTTCGCGTAATAAGCCGCCAACTGTCTCAACATCGTTGCCAATCGCGCATTGTTGGTACCTGCACCTACCAGACCGAGGGCGAAAATCGCATTTAAAGCGACATCGGCGTCATTGTCGTGGCTGTATTTGTTCAGCACGTCTACAACAGCTGGGTCAGCATTCGACAGAGAGGATAAGGCCAATGCGAGAGGCATAGCACGTCGCGCTGGCGTTGGCCCATATCTTCCAACCTGATTTGTTAAGCAATCGTAATCGTAACGAGGACTCAAGGGATCATAAGAATCATTCCCAAGATAAATATTAATTAAAGTCGATTACACTTCTAACTGATCTTCCGCTTCTAGTTCTATACTACGAAAGGAAAGAGAGTTAAATCGCTGTGAATGAATTATTGGAACCCATAAACATTAATTAAGATGAATTGAGATTTGTGATGATTGATAAATGTTTTTATCTCCTTCCGTCTTAGGTATTTATAGGAGCATAAATATTCATGACAGTTTATTGAGGTCTCATATGGATTATGGATACTTAATTTTTTTACCTGACCAAAAATCCTCGAATTTTCTTTTCCTTCTCCAAGCCCAACTACACCTACCCCAAGGGATGCTATAGCCTGTGAAACTCCAATGTCTCTGAAATTAATACAAACATTGATTATTTTTTAACTATAATTATTTAGTATTAAATATGTGGAAGCAAAAAATTAATTTTTTTTCCTCAAATTACATCCATGAAAAAGTTACTTATTTATATTTGCTATTCTAAATTATTTATTAATAATTATTTATTAATAATATATCTTATTTAACATTTTATATTTTTACTTTTAATGATATACTTACTTAGCAAGTTCTTCGATTTGATTATCGTCTTTTTTATTCTTTTCTAATTTAAAACTTTGTGATCTTTGATCGCAACAACTTGGTATCGGAGTATTTTCAGGTGTTGTTTTTGTGCTCATTACTTCCTCAACTGTTTCCGAACAGATTCTTAATAATTCTTGCACTATCAATACATCACCAGTACCCGCATATGCGCAAATCTAACAATTACTTTTATCAGATTTGAATTGTATACGATACTTTTCGAAGAAGTTACGCAATTATAATAATATTTTGTTATAAGGATTATGAAAAACTTTCTCACAAGATAATTTTCGAGAAAATCATAACAATTTAATTTTACTTGTAGCATAGTTTGCGAAGCAAAGTTATATGGTTCCGGCAAAGCCTCCAGGGCTGCGGATGGTGTTTCTATAGCATCTCGAGTTCCCATATAAATCATTCCTAGGGCTAACGCCAAAAATCTGCGTAATAAAAATGATTCCTATGTTATACCTACACATTTACGTATAATATTTATAATTATTTATGTATTTATGTATGTACTTTTACATTATCCATAAATATAACAATATAATTATACCTGGAATGTGTAATAACAAGTTCCTTTATAGATAGTCCCAATAATTTCAATAAGATTGCTGAAGATACATCGGAATTTCCTGAGCCTACATTCACAAGACCCAAAGAAATGGCAATCAGCGATAACACTTGTATATTATCTGAAAAAAATTGTAGTTATATGACGATTAATTATTTTTAGTCGTATAAATATAAAATATAATAAAATATATGAGAGAAAGAAATCTCATACAATTTAAAAAATATCAAAATTATCTTTAATTTTTTTTATCATTGAAGAAGAGTTCATTCTTTTATTTTTTAAGCAAACTGGAATGAAAAAAATGAAGATTATTACATTAGCATAAAATTACATTACTTTGCTCATCGGCTAAAGCTCCAGAAAGAAGTTCGGTGACATCTTTTCTTCTGGACCCAGCGTAAGCCAGACCTAATCCTAGGATGGCTCCTATGCGAAGGATTTGGCTGTTTGATTTTACGTACTCGCTGAGAAGTGCCAAAGCCGGATCGCATTCATTACGAATTCCGCAATTCACCAGTCCGATTGCTAGCAAGGCACCAGATTTCACGTAGTCTTCGTTCGTATAAAGATACCTAAGCGGATAATAGAACCATCAGTAAGTAAGCTCAAAAATAAATAATAATAAATAAGTTCTTTTTTCTATTAATGATTTATTATAATCTTATTATATCTTTTTTCAAAGAAATGTTTGAAAAAGTTAGAATTAATTCACGATAAAGATTAATATATTTTTGCTTGGAATTTATATTAACTTGTCGATGGGAATTAATCCGCCGTCGACATCCCACATATGTATCAAACCCAAAGAAGCAGTAGCTGATAACATTCCATGTTCCTGGAATGCAAAAAACCACATGTTTTTATTTGCGTTGCAATATTTTTATATTATATAACTTTTTAATCAAAAGATATATTTAATATATATATATCTCAATCCTTCTTTCTATAAAGTATGATAAATAATTATTCATATTTTCCATTACACAAGAGACCAGTATTTATATTTAAGATTTTCTTAAGTACAGTCTTAAGATGTCAAGAATCAATCACAAAACTGTGTGTGTACATCAGCATCTTAAGATATTACTTAAGACAATCTTGATAAGAATCGATTATGAATACTGGTCAAAGATTAATTAACTATATAATTTTTAATATTAAAATTCTAGAAAATTAATTGGCATTAACTAAGATACTCTTCTTAAATTATTGAAAAATTAAGTTAAACCTTATTTTTATACACCCAACAATCCGACGTGTTTGCCATCAGCTTATCCTGGCCGAAACCTGCGTGCACGAAACCAGAAACGAAACTCGCCGCTAAATTCGCTCTAGCTGAATCATGTTCCATTTGTCTAAATCCGCTTACCAACCAACTCTTGTAGATATCTTCTGGGAGCTTTGGCTCGAGTATATCAAGCTCTCTGGCAAGAATTTGGAAATGAGTGTTTACATGGCCATTGCTGAGGATCGCCTCGATGTCCTTAGCATCGTTTCCATGATATTCCGACCTCAAGGGTTGATCCTATTTAGTAAACAGATTACTGTCAATTTCATCTTATTGTCAATTTATTGAGTAAATTAATTTTCTTTTAATTATTAATTTCTTCAAAATCAAAACGTTATCTTTATAATTATATCCCTTTTTTTTAGCTTAGTTGATTCCTATTAAATTCTTGTAAAGGATAATTAAAAGATATACTTATTATTGGATTAAAAGAAAGAAGTAGAAAGACGCTTAGAGATTGTGTAATTGTTGTTTATCATTTAATTTATTTAATTTAATTTACTTTCTATAGAAGAAAGTTTAGCTATTTATATTACGATTTATACATTTACATATTTCTGTATATGAAATTAATGGAATGTAGGGCATTTCTGAATCGCTATTAACATTGTCTTACGCGCTATGCATCTGCTTCTTCCTCTGATCTTATGAAATAAAGTCAAATGCTATGCAGATATTATGCAAGGAGTTACTTGCAGACGGGAGAGAATAAAGGCTAATTGGTTCCTCGTCAAAGAATCGGGACAAGCGGTGAAGCACTTGAAAACAAGTTCCGAATTTACAAGTTGCAGCGCTACCAAAATTGCCCTCGTATACTCGTTAAACTTTAGATATTGCTCCGTAGCAAATTCTAATATTTGTCTTCTTTCTGTCTCTTCACTGAATTAAAAATATGTGTAGTTTAACAAGTAATTCAATCATACAAACACGCGAAGTAGATTAGAATTTATTGAATAGTGAATAGCTTAATATTTTTAATATATTTTATTGAAATATGCAGCTATATTTATATTTTAAATCATAATCAAGTTGTATAACTTAAAAAAATTACACTTCGTTCATAAATGAATTTATGTTTCAAATTATGTTCAATACAAGGATAATTTATTTTATAAAATCTATTAGATTTGCTTTTATTAAAAAAAAAATAAGACCAGTACACTTTTAATTATAGTAATATTATCCAGTAAACATTACCTGTAAGCCGCGCAATTAATTAAATAATAGCACACACGCGCAAAATTTGTAGGCTCTAGGTATTCCGCGAGAAAATTCAGCTCGTCAATTTCCAGGCATAAATCACATGCTTGTATTTCCGCATTGTGTCTCGTGTCGAACGCTATGATGCTCTTGATCAAGGGTGTAAGACGTTTTCTAATACAAGAAATATACTGTGTGAATGTGTATTTTATATTGTTCTTATTACCTCTCGGTGTTGATATAAATATAAAACTGAGTATTAGGAATATGTAACAAGGAAGTGATATCTAAATTTCTGCTACAAATTGTCGCATCATCATAAAACATTTTATTTGTATAATCATATATTTTTAAGTAATATATGGTATTACTATATAATATATTTTACCGGATCTCACGCTCCTCTTTGATCGGTGCATGCGTCCATTCATCGACGATCTGTGCCTCGAGTTGTCGCACGTATTCATGGCCCCATTCCCCGGGATTATCCACAGCTCCTTTGATACAAAAATCTAGACAGTCTCTGGATTCCGGAGTAGCTCCAGCGAGAGCAAGTACACTCAGGATTTCTGCAAAACGTATCTTTGCTTCTTCCCTTTTGAGTCTTGCGTATGTGTTGCGCAAGTTCGGATAAAAATTTCTCAAATATTTGAGAGGTTTCGGAACGGATGTCATCGAAGTCGTGGATGTACGTATCAACATTCTCAGATGATTCAATGACAGCAACATAGCTATTTCATCTTTACCCTAATATGAAAATTATATACATATACATGCAATTTCTTTTCTAAGATAGAATTTTTTAACTATTAAAGAAAGAGTTGATAAATTTTAGATACATTTTACTCTAAATCGAAATTTTTTCAAAAATGAAACTGTCAAAATTTATTTACTTGTAATATATCAACTGCTTGTAGTAATTCTTCCTGTAATTTCTTATCTTCTTCACTCTATATAAAAAAGTGCAAAATAATGTTGATACATATTTTATTTTTAACACAGACTTATATTTAAATTCACAAACAATATTCTTTTAAATTGATATTTTAACATTTCTTGCAATTTTTAGTCAATATTATATGCTTACCATATCACTTTCCTTATCTTGATTACGTTTATTCATCGTTTTACAAATATTTGGCACGATTCAATAACGTTGAATTGAACGATTCAAAAAGCTTTAATTAATATATTGTCAAATAAATTTTCGTATCCGCCATACGCAGCGTACGGCTTTTGTTTCATTATTTTTCGGGAACCGACATATGTGGTGACGATTAAATATTTATTAAAGTTCGTGTTTATACAGCCGCTGCTGTTTCTATTGAAAAATTTGGTTAAAATCAGTTTTAAAATGTAATTCAAGCGTATATTAAAAATTAATTCTTTATTCATGACATATTCGTCGTATTTTTAATCGTAACACAATTAAAAAGTTAGATGATGTTTGTCTTGAAAGTTATAATTTATCCATTAATTAAAAGCAGATCGAAAGCAATTTTATTTTATTGATATTCTTTCATTCCTTATAAACTTTCATTTCTTATAATATCTTTATATTAAACTTTAAATAGACGAGTTTTTTAATTAATCGATTAATTAATCGCATTATACGTAAACAATGTTTGTTCCATAAAAGCTGCATTTGTATGTAATACATCAATCGATTAATTAAAAAACTCGTCTAACACTTAAATAGAAATTTCTTTTTGAAAGAAATAAAATTTCCTTTTATATGTAAATATTTTAAAAAAATATTTTTCAAATTAATACATATTAAATACGACAAAAAACGCCAAGAACGGTTAAATTTTGGATGTTACAATTAATACATTATATATTTTTTTTATTAAATCAATTTATTTCAGATATAATTGCGAGCCGATAACATTCGGTTTCAACACAATCATTCTGAAATGCTAATAATCCCTCTCTTACTTTCTTTTTTTCTTTCTAATTTAATTTAGGGGGAGGTTATTAGCGTTTCAGAATGATTGTGTTGAAACCGAACGTTATCGGTTTGCAATTATATCTGGAATAAATTGATATAAAAAAAGAATATATAATGTATTAATTGTAACATTCAAAATTTGAATTCTTGGCGTTCTTGGCGTTCTTTATCATGTTTGATGTATTCACATACGATCATGCTTAAAATTCTTAATAAATGAATACGTATTATTTTCTTAAAGTTATTCTTTATTTTATATATTAAGAAAATATATTAATATAATATTATCATGTAATTTGGGAAAATGGAAAAGAAAGGTTTATTGTTTGTCATAAAATAAAATTTGGCATAAAATTGCAATAAATATATTAAATTATTTTAAAATATAACTATCATTTATTTTTAATTATAATAATTATATACAAAATATGTCGTTAGTATTAAAATATATACAACATAGCCAAAAATAGTTGATATGTAACAGATTAGAGTAGTGCTCTCAAATAAAATTTGTTATTTTCAAAATTGATTTGTCATTCGCATTCGAACATTTTAATGTGAAGGAACCTTACAGACATTCATTTATTAATAGAACGCTTTTACTGTATATGTGTGTGTGTGTGTGTGTGTGTGTGTGTGTGTATGTGTGTGTGTGTGTGTACTTTATAAAAGTCTTATTCGTTGATCAACACATATGTGCAACGAGTGCATGATTAATTATTAAATTGAATCACTTTTATATAATTATAATTTCCATTATTTTAATTCCGTCTGCTAAATTTTGAAGCAATATGACAAAGAATAAAAAATTATTTTTTATAATTTTACATTAAAATTATATTATTTTTATATTAAAATTTTTAATCGTAAATATTGAAACAATATTAAATTAAAACTTTCATATTTCTCTTTAAATCATTAAGAATAAAAAATGCATTGTGCACTTAAGAGTAGTATTCTCATTAAGATAATATTATGACTTTTTTTTATAATAATTTAATGTAAATCAACTAATAATACAATGGATATTACTCCCAAAATTATTTTATTCGCGTAAATATATTAATATTCATTGTATATAAATTATGGGTATTTTGTAAATAACTAAATACGACTTTGTTATTGTCACTATTTATAAAATGATAGCTTTGTTATTGTCAATATAAAAAACAAAGTTTTATAAAAAACAAAGTTATATAGCTCATTTCTCTATTTCTCTTCGTTATATAAATTCATCGATTTATTGATTTTAATGATTTCAAGTTTCATCGATATGAAATTTTCTTTTAAATTTTAATATCTCTCTGACATAATTAACATTTACGTTCTCTATGTAGACGCATTATAAAATGACTAGTCTCTCATCCGTGAACGAGAAATACGCCGCGAAATTAATATTTTTGGTTTTTCGTTCGCTTTATACTACGTCCACAATAATGTGTAATACTAGGAAAATCCCAATACGTAATATATTATAAATAGGAGAGTCATATTGTTGCTTCACTGCGTTTCTTAATCACGGATCTGATAGGAACTTGAAAACATAGAAACATTTATTGACATATTACAAATTCCTTTATGCTTAGAAAGACGAAGTTTATAGACAATGATACACATATCGAAGTATATCATTAACGCGAGCGTACTTATAAATATGTATGATATGACTTCCATTATGTACAAATACAATTACTGTGCTATGTTAAATGTGTTTGGAAGATGAAATATTTTTGGTTCCCTGTTGCAGAAAATAACAAAATAGTATCTGCGTATATGTGAGCAAAAATAAAGTCTATCCTCGTTTTACTCTCTCTCTCTCTCTCTCTCTCTCTCTCTCTCTCTCTCTCTCTCTCCCCCTCCTCTCCTCTCTCTTTTTCCCTTTTTTTTTTTTTTTTTTTTTTATTCTTTTTTATTCTTTTTTGTTTAATATTTTTTTTTTTTCCC
>Ga0157364_1000593_pt1 | contig 26087 bp, 10 predicted proteins | sample AttsexASBM2_FD_111476 | JGI IMG/M metagenome (GOLD analysis project Ga0157364, IMG submission 111476) | Fungus gardens microbial communities from leaf cutter ant in Ribeirão Preto, State of São Paulo, Brazil - Atta sexdens ASBM2 | ecosystem: Host-associated > Fungi > Mycelium > Unclassified ... | reverse complement strand
TTTAAGTGCGCCATAATGGCAGCGGGGAGAACGCTAAGAAGAACGCGATCTTAAGAAACAGCTCACGGGGCTGCCTCACCAGCAGGGCCCTTCGTCGTCTCGGTTTTACACGCTCGCTCGCTCTTTCTCTCTCTCTATCTTATTTTCGCTCGCCAAGAGAGCAGAGCTCGTCGGCTCTCCGTCGGCAAGCTCTCTCTTTCTCTCTCTCTCTCTCTCTCTCTCTCTCTCTTGCTTTCCTTCTTCCTCTTCCTTGCTCTCGCTTAGGTTTGCTCGGAGCCCCGCGGATGCGGATCGCCGTTGGGCCTTTCACTGAGGCCTACGGGCTACGGGTCGCGACCTCACCGTGGTCCACCACTCCCTCTTCGCCTCTTCCTCCGGCTCCCTCTCGTGTCTTCCTCCTTCCTCTCTTCCACTTCACCACCTCTCTTTCTTTTTCTTCAAACATTTTTACCTTCCTCCCTGCCGCCTCTTCCTCCCTCCCCCGATCTCCTCCTTCGCCTTTGTGCTTTAGCTTAACTCGGTTCCCTTTGCCTACACCTCGCTCTCCTCCGTCCTTTTCTTTCGTCTTTATCATCGTCTACTACCGCTTCTTTTTCTTTTCCTCGCTCTTCCTACTACTCCCGTCGAGATCCTCGTTTATTCCACGTTATTCTTGTTACGTTTAGACAGCGAAAATCTCTCAACGCGTCGTATGTACCATGATTTTTTCAGTTCGAATACGAGAGACGTGGACGTCCTTGATTCTTCGGCACGCCAGCCCTGAGAAAGCTGCATATATTAGTGTATTTGTTCATTATTAACGGTTATTCGCGTAGCAATAATCAACATAAATCTCGCGAATAGCACGTGATGATTTTGACGAAGCGAATTTGTGCGAGTGACGCCAACAGCTTTTTTTTCGCCGCTACAGAACACGTCGAACGGATCTTCTGAATTTCTTCTCCATATACCATGACGATGATCTGCCTGGCCTGATTTCGCATATTCATAGCCTGCTCGTGATCATGACCCGCGCGATCGGAAGAACTTAATCATCACGGTAGAACGTGTGTGAACGCGCGTATCCGAGTGTGAGAGAGACTGGTTCGCCTCGGCGCGGCGGTATGGCGAGGGAATCATCTATTCGAAAGATACTTCATTTCGCCCGGTCGCGATTAACCTGCACGTCCTACTTCTATTTATTTCATGTCAAGGAAAGAGTATACTCTACCTACTAAAACACCTCGTATAATTTCGATCACTGATCGAAAACAATTTAAGTTGAAAAATGCAAATTATTTCTCAATTAAATGTTATATTATCATGTACTATGTTATTAACAGATAGTGTCGCTCGATACAGTATATTGATGAATAGCGAGCCATGCATTTTCGCCGCTTGTTATTGCGATTATCGATGATTATCACAGAAACCGTATTAACTTGTGCATTATTATTGAGTGAAAGCCTGACTCACGCGACAACCTGATTACGAACTGGTCCAATTAGATAGAACGAGTTAAACTCGTTCTGATATAATAACGTTATTGATTTAATAATCTCGTAACAAGAGTACATGATGGAAGAAAAGAGAGAGGACTTTCTCCCGTTCGCAAGATTCCCTAGTAATTTGCAAATTACGGATTATACGAACCATCACATGAACCGCGTATCCAGCGAAAAGTTCAAGTGCCTGTATACTCGGGATGTAGTCTAAATAACGGCGTAATGGATAAGAGAGGCATTCCTGCTCGCCCAGCAGGTATTTGCACCTTGCGGTTGTTGCACAGCTCTACGTAGCCTATACTCCTTACGACCGCTTTCATTCTCCTCTAAAGTGTTTTAGAGTTTCTCGAAGTGGGTGCTCGATCGTTTTCTTCGAGGCAAACTGCCTCATCGTCTCGCGGATCCTCGAATAAGTGAGTTGGCAACGGCATCGCTAACTCAATTCTTTCTCTCTCTTTATTTTTTTCTCAAATCCACCCCGCATACCCAATATCAACTAAGATCTTACAGTTTCTAATTAACGATCTTTTTCGATCCAACGTAATTTAATAGCGCAAGATGAGTAAATAAACGAATGCACATTACATTTTGTGTATTTAACGGTTGATCTCAATGAAAAATCATATGTATCTCGTCATTCGTAATCGGGATTCGTTCGATTTCTTATTTTTGCCATGGGAAAGATAGTATCATGGTGACTATATCAAGCTATGACGAAGATATAACTAAAATGCGATTAACGCGCACACCGATGGGAGTTATTAAAGCAAAGCTCGTTTGCAACCGTGAACATTTTCATTGTATCTTGTCTGTCTCGATTTTATTTCGATTAACCGACAAATAATTACGATATGTAATTGCAATAATGGCAGACTTTTCTGAGAATAATGAAGGTACAAGAAATAATCTCCTCTTAATGTGAATTCTGTGTGTCGAGATCTTTTATATTTCATCGAGCATTTACTTATTGTAATCATCATTGATTTCGTGATGTCAACCTACTAAATAATTGTCTATCATTGATATTGTCCCGTGATTGCAAAAGGAAAAAAAGGGCAATAATGATTACAGAATTCTGTTGATATAATTATATCAACGATTAAATTATATTGCAATTAAGAGTTTACGTTTTGATAATTATTCAAAGTTATCTTGTTAAAAATATCTAATAATATTTTACGATATATTGTGTGTGTATGTGTTTCTATTACATTATATGCGTACTTTGAAATGTATAGAACGTACACTGTAGTATCATTCTATAGAATTATATCGAATACAAGAGATATCGATTGCAAGAGAGTATAAAAATTAAACTAATCTTTTGTACTTTTTACATAGATAAATAAAAATACTTATTTTTTTTTATTAAATCTAAGAATACTTTCTAGAATACTTTAAGAATACTTTCTAAATCTAAGAAAAAGATAAAAAAAGTTATTGTCACATATATGTTAATTATAGTAATTTTTACATTTGCCTACGCGTCATATCATTCCATCATTTCGAAATATGTCTTTTGATATAATCTCTGTAACGTGTTGTCATAAAAAAAATTATAAAATACGTGAATTTGCCAGAAAGGAAGATTGCACATATGTATAATAGTTGGTGCGTAAAAGCTCATAATCAAAACGTGTTTCCCGTTACCATAAAAAGTTGCAGAATATGAACGTTACATGGACAAAACAGCTTTGAGATTTAAACGCGCTTGTTCATTTTGACGGTAAGTCTCTTTGTCGCTTTCAACGAAAATGATTGTTAAGGACGGTTAACCGCCGTGGAAGACCGTCATAAAATAAATGTCAAGTCTAACGCAATTACCGCCGGCGGTATTACTGGGAGTCGTCGTCAAGACATGGCGTTGGTCATTAATTCTCTTAATTTGTGACATAACCGAGCAAGAGAATCTGAATGCAGTATCTTGAGTAGAAAATATCCCCCGTCGTTTTTTTTCAATCCCCTTTTGAGCTACACGAGCATGAATGAGTTTATCCAATCAGAGACAAAGAATTTTTTTGTGTCTTTTCTGTTAAAATTAATATACAATAACATATCCTTGGTATCGTAACGATATACTTAACTATATGTTAATCACATCAAGTAGCAAATAAAATTGGAGTGTTAATTTATGCGAATCAACTGTCGCGGATTAGACATATATATTTATAGATTTTTTACAAAAATATAAGGCTCATTCTTCCTGTATTTATTCGTGTGACGATATCCCTCTCTTTCTAAGAATTTCTTTTTAAATAATTTCGTAAAAGCTATATATTCATAATCACAGTAAGAAAAATACATGTTAGTGTGCTATCATACAGTAATCTTTCAAATCGGAGCGTGAGAAGCGAAGTAGACCTTACCTTTAATATCGCATATGTCACACGTCATTAAATTTTATCGTCATAGCTCCGTATTATATTTTCCATAATTACTTCTTTATACAATTTTGCATATTGCAGCGTAACATATTGAAAGTACTATCTAATTAATTGTCATATATAATAAATAGATATCGCATTACATAACATGGTAAATATACACGTGATACAGTATTATATTTTATCTCAATTTCTAAACCAATCGGCCAAGGGTTAAATATGATAATGTCAATTCTTAACCTTCTTACTTGCTATCGACTTGTTGGTAGTCCCAATAAATAGATAACTATCCACTCATCGTTTGGCGAAACAATCTCCTAACCACCTACGGTTCTTTCAACGTGGTCAACACGCACGAGAACAAATTAGGATCTGCTAGTTGTTTGACAAATTTCGTCTAGCACCGCAGGAGAAATATTCTTTAATAAACCGATTAGTTCTCTCTCTCTCTCTCTCTCTCTTTCTTTCTCCCTCGTGTTTTCTCTTTCTTTTCCTTCCATCACGACGGGCCGTCTCATTTCATCACCACGAGACCTAGTTGGTCGGCCACGTAGTCATCGAGCAACGTCGGTTGCACTCTCAGGTATTCGTTGCACGAATACATTCCCGACCCTGCTCGAATACAACCGCATGGCTCATCGTCCACGAATACATTCGCGTACAACAGGGAAACGTCTGTACTGGAGCGTGGAGAGTACCTACACCGTTCTCGCAAAGAGATAGGCGGTAGAACGAGAGAAGTACCTACCTCTGCGCAGAGAGGAAGGTACCGCTATCGCCCTCTGACCTCTCGAAGCGAGCGAACGAGGCCTCCTTCCACTGGCACCGGTAATTTTGTCTTCGATCCCGGCTTCCTGGTGCTACCCAGATCTAGATCATCGAAAATCCAACTCCAACTCTGCTCGTGATGTCTTATTTTTTTTATTCCGGCGAGCAATCGTATCACACGATCACGATTCTCAACATATTTTCTTTCGAATTGGTTGCGGACTACTTAGTATTCATTAAAGATTATCGTATGTATGTATGTTCAGATGATATTGTATCATTCAATAAGTTTCGCATTGTTTAACATTGATTTTTTGATAAAAAAAATTTTAGAAAATAAGTTAATAAATTATGCTATCAGATATCTTAATGAATATTGTAAAGTATTACTAGTGTTATTTAAGATAATATAATAATTATAAAATATTAATCATATTTTATAATATTCGTTAAGATATTTCATAGCATTTCTTTCTCAAAAATATTAATGTTCGTATTATGACATTTATAATTAATTGACATTTACAATGATACGCGAATAATGAATTTAATGATTGAAAGGAATTGTGATTTTCTAAGATTAAGTATTTCTACTAATTAGTCTTATAATTAGCCCATTCATTTCGATCCATCAAGGCAATAGATTAATGAAATTACAATTATTTATAATGCATTCTGAAACTTGCAACTTGAATTTTTAACTTTTCTCAAATATGTATAAAAATAATTTATATATATAGTAGTTTATAGAAATAAATGAGAGAATAATGTACATCCATTTTTTTATAAAAGATTGAAATTTTTATATATTATAACGAGAAAGAAATTTTTTATTTATTTTGATTAATTTATTTTCGACAATTTTTTTATAAACTTTTAATATAATTCTCACATATCTATTGCCTTAAAATTAAGAAATAATTTAACTCATCGGTACAATGCGCAGCAGCGGAGTTGTAGCGTACACGACATCAATCTATAACACATAAATATATCCAAATTAAAACAATGTTACACAAACACTCCAATAAACATTTTTTTTAATATTACAGATGATTATTTTATTCGCCTTCTTTAATCGAGTATTTAATATATAAAAAAAATTTTTTTAAACTTTTGAGGACAAAGTCAAACAAAAACATTTAGAATCCCTAATTTCTATCTAAATAATCAAATTAATCATAGATTAAAATTTTAATACAGTGAAATATTTTATAAATATGTACATTAAATGTCGTATATTTTAATGAATAGTATGTCTCTCAAAATATAATGCTATATGAAAATTATGCGTTTCGTGAATTTTCTTCGTGTCTAGATCCATTCTTGAAGTGCCAACGTTTCATGAACCTTGCAGTCTATTTTATCAAAGCAAGGAGCAGCTTAATACAGTACCAGGTTGTTCCTCGCCTTGATAAAATAAACTGCAAGATTCACGAAACGTTGGCATTTCAAGAATGAATCTGGACATGGAGAAAACCCACGAAATATACTTTTCAAATAGAAAGCACCCGTGGAAGCCTTAAGAATAATTATAATGCTTTATATGTATTCCAAAACAAAAAACGCGGAGTGCAATTGTTGCGAGGATAAATGATTAATATTCCACAAGTGACAATAAATAAATAAATAAATAAATAATAAATTACCTATAGTTGCTCCGCCGTTGCCTGATGCCTCCCAGGCATCTACCTTTCGTATATTTCCGTGGCAGCTTCTTTGTTGCATTAAAAAGCTAAAGCACTCGCGAAAACACGATCGCGCACTGAATAATAAAGAATACAATAATCACGCGATACTTTGTACGACATTCTCAATATTAATCCCGATGTGCACTTTACAACAAAACGAAATAATACCGCGTGAAAAAACGCTTCAACGAAGCTGAAATTTGCTTATTCGTCGGGCAATTCTTTTGTCTTTCCGTGATACTTTTTCATTACGTTCACGCACACTCGCGCAAATGAGGTTATGATCGCGCATTGAAGACCTACGAATCATGACAATAGCGTGACACTTTGCACTCCCAAAATTAACTACTTCGTAATAACGCGGATCATTACGAAAGAATCGAAGCGACGTTTCCGCTTGATATTTCGTGAATTAGAGAAAACTAGATGCAACTAACGGATGGCAACCGATGGGGTGGCAAGGCGTGATGTAGAGAAAAGCGCGGGATCACGCGCGACGATACGCACATAACTTCACACGGTCCGCGTCCCGCGAAGTGACGCGCGCGCGACGGTTATCCTTGTCTGACCTTAACCGTATTTTCTCACATTTCTAGCATTTTAAATTTAACAAATAGTGTGCTCACATTCAGAGTCGATTGCTATTCTTTGTTATAAGAACGAACATGCGAGTTAAAATCGAGGATAAATATCCACGAAATGCTAATATCTATCTAAATATCTAAAAATATATCCGTTGCCTTGCCGATGAGATTAGACTTCGATCGAACAATTTTGTGAGATGTATGTTCTTAAGGCATTGCTCAAATGTTAACGCCGAATTTATACTAACGGTATGGAAACACAGATTAATTATGACAGTATTAACTAATTATAGTATCGGATTAGAATTTCGGAATCTCTCTCGTACTTGCAATCTTGTATGAATAACGAAAAATACTCAACATTGTCGCCAACTTCTGAATGCCGTGCAGTATGATCGAGTTATTATTCAATTCAAAAGTGCGTTCCAAAAATATACTGATAATACGAAAGTAGAGCTCACGGCATGTAATGCTATTATAGATTATATTGAAAATCATTCCCATACAACACAGAAAGATTGCAGAATGATTTCACTGAAACATTGCAAAATTGCATAGTGCATTGCGAAACGTTGCTGAATCATTGTTGCAAAATTCCAACAATGTTAAGATGTCCGCTTTTTGTTACATTGCAACAAAACATTCCAGCAATATTGCAATGTAATGTATTTGGATAAATTTCTTACGAAGAAAGACTCTAAAATGAAAACTATTTCTATACACTTCTATATCTCACTAACTTTAATTTTTTTACAAATCGCCTTTCTAGTGATGCTCCAAAAGCAATTTTTTATAAAATAAGTGATAAAACCATAAAATATTTCAATAAATATAGTATTGAAAAGGATAAATTTATTCGTAAAGATAGAGCATGTATGTGTGTGAGTGCCTCGACAAACTACAAATATTATCTACATTAATATAATAATACAGTTGCTTGGTAAGTTAATCATGGATTAAGTTAATCGCAGTGATTCTTTTTAATTCGAAACCACTCCGAGTCAATTGAAATCAATTAAAAAATAACAGTATGAAATTTATCAATGAAGTTCGGGCGTTGGTTTATTCTTGAGTTCACATTAGGCATAAATACATCATCGATCACATAATTAATATTTTGATAAATCCTTTTCAGCAATTTGCTTATCATCTTATCCAATAATGATGCATTGGTTGTATCCAAATTCGATATTATACAATTTGATTTCATATTTAAAATAAATATAAGACTTAATTAACGAAATGGTCGTCAAATAATAGATCAATAAATTTTTATTATTTAAATATAAAATAAATTATATTAATTATTATATCATAAAAACGGCTATTAAACTAAAAGACTGTACATAAATATTGTAAAAACTTATATTTTTATATTATTATTATTGTAACAAAAAGAATTTTTATTTAAAGAATTACAGTTTTGCAATGTTTGTGGAATATTACAAGCATATTACTGACATTTTGCATATTGTTAATTTACATTTCTGTAATATCTCTGCAATATTACATTGCAATCTATAATATTGCAACATTACAGCAATATTGCTCCGATCTTCTGTGCTGGAAATGGGATTACTCTCAGACACACATTTCGAAATACGCCCAAGAACTCAACGAATTAATCGAAAATATTAATTTTCACTATATTAATTTAATATGTGAATTTAATTATTACGAATTAAAAAAACATTTAAAGCGCGATGTAAAAGGTACTCGAATGCAAAGAGCACATTAAAAAGATAAATAATACAAAAACAATTCGTAATCTTATTTTCCTATTTCAAATGAATAAATCATGCGAAAAATTTACCTTGACGAAGGGTCGTTGCTTAAATGCGAATTAAACTTGCGAATCATATATGTATCAATCGTAGAGATTGAAGAATCATCTCCAATTTTTCTCGGTATAAGTACCTCTCGCAGCTCGAGGGATAATGATACAACGACTCGACACGCCAAGCGACCCGACCTGTTGCCATTGCGTCCTGCGTACTCGAACTTCGCCGCGCGAATGATAACAAGGTCGCGCGAACGTTAACTACGGAGCGCTGCGTCACCGAATTCCGCGTAACAGTGACGTCGCTATTTATTTATACACGCACTCTATAACGAACGCGCATCAAATAATTGCCGTATATGCTGTTGCATGTTTCATTTTTCATTTTGTGAATATTAAATCATTAATATCATCATCCAATACAACGACTCATTCTGTTCGATTCATAATATAAAATGCGTCGTATATAATATGCAGGGTAAGCTTGCTATAAGAAGTAAAGTCCAGTTCTATAATTGTGTAAACGTCATAGTTGTAAGTGGTTGTAAGAATTAATTAATCACAATATTCTCCTGTATCTCGAAAATGCAGCAGTCATTTTAATTCCATGTCTAAGAAAAAAAAACTGGCTTTGACTTACAGTGAATGCAAAAAGTACTCATACAGAGAAAATATTTTTTAAAAATCTTGTTTTTAAAAAGTAAATTATTCAGTGAAAAATAAGTTATTCAATTGATCGAATCGACATCGATATGATGATTTCAACACCAATTTGATGTCAATTCGACATTTAATTGACGTGCATTTCTTGTTAGATAATTAACAATTTATTCATAAGAAATAAAATAGACTATATGTTTTTAAAAATTATATGTATCAAAAAGATATGTATTAATTATAGAAAATATCATCTGAAAAATAAGCGAAAATTAAAAATTTTATTGTTTGGACTAAAAACGTATTCGTACAGTTAAGAAATTTAGTTTCTAGAATCAGGAATACATGCGAAACTCGTTTATTTATGTTAGAACAGAATATGTATAAAATTGCTAATTAATATTTATCTTTTACAAATAAAATTTTTATAAAAAATTTCCTTGTACGAATACTTTTTGCTCTTACTATATGTATAGTATGATATCAAATATCATTCAACAGATTGAGTCGCGTTCAAACACAACAAGCAAGACTGCCGTATGATAAAAAGCGATATAGTGTTAGATGAAACGAGAAATCGTTCTCGGGAGAAAATTATTCAAATTGCCGATGAACTCTGAGACTCCGGCACAGAGCACTCTACTCTCCGTGTATTGTAACAAGTACGTAGAAACGAAGAGAAGTGCTACCTATGCACGAGAAGTCGAATAACTAGCGTAGAACATCGTGGGATCGTCTTCGTGCGACGAAGATTTCTCCACGATGTTTATAATTAAGCGGTGCGATCACTTAGCAGCGAGAGAGAAAATAGGTTTAACGTCGCAGTGTACAATATTTGGGTCGTATAAATGCGAGAGGAAAAGAGAGATCTACATGACGATTTCATCCTGTCGCAAAATACATTTCATTTCTCTCTCTTAGGCATGCATTCTCCTTGAATATACGCAGGTCCTGGAATAACGGTCATCGATGGAACCGGAAATAGGGGACTATCTCGCTGCGGCGCGCTATCATGGAAAGATCGCTGATTACAGTGATTAATCCTTAAGCGGACGCGCGACACTTAATTTGATTACGGACTATTCTTTCAGTATTGTTGCCATTGTTCGAGCTTGCACTTGCGAGTTCTAGCGTAAATAACGCTAGAAATTATGATAGCGCAGCGGAGTGCTATGAAATCAGTCCTAAATGTCCATGATTACTGAGCGTTGTTAAATTCTTTGAAAATTTGTTGTTTGTACAGCGTCTTATTTGGAGTAACATTAGTGTATATGTTAATTGACATTTGCCATAGCAGGAAACAGCATAATTTGTTGCTGAGAATAAAAGCTTAAATTAAAGACAATGTGCGAACCGAAACAGTAGTTAATCTTTAAGATTACTTAGCGATGCGAATCCTTCCGGTATCAGAACTTATGATAAATTAACGTTCATCTATTCGATCATTATTTCCGATCATTCGAATATCACTACGATTATTATCAAGGACAACTCTCAGACAACTCAGATTCTTAGATGCGCCATCGCACCTAAAGAAACAACTATATAAACGAGTCCATAAGGAAAGTAATGCTGACGTTCAAATAAAAGACGAGGAGAAAAGGCGATTGCAGAAAGCGAGAGGATCGTCATCGTCACCCTGAGGACATAAGACGAAACAGACGCGTCGATGGCTTCTCTAATATGTGGACATTATGAACCGCTCGTTCAGAGCGGTCGACAATCCGCGAGGAAAAAGAAAAAGGCAGTGCAACGAGATGGGAGAGCAGGTCTGGCCAACGGAGATACATCCGTTTGTTTTAATCGCTAATCACCAATTATCCAGAAGCGTCCCGCGCCCAAAACTCCCAGAAACATTTTAACGAGCCGCCGTGTCGTTCGGGCTCGGAATTTCACTTTGGTCCGAAGCCCGATGGGCCTCGATTCCACTGCGCTCTCAACGACCGTCCATGCCATGAGTGTTCAGAATATATCTCTCGTCCTGTTCCGTAGTTCATCCTGTGGTCCATTCGCTCTGTCGTGTCCGCCTATCTCGCTTTGAACCATGTGCGTGTGTGTGTGTGTGCCTGCGCCCGTACCAATTAGTGCATACTTTGGCTCTCGGTGCTTAGGGATGCTGCTCTTTTGCCGCCGAAATCTACGGAATGAGATTCTCATCCCAAACGGTCGAGAAATCTCGTTGGCAGGATTACTCGTCGCCTATCCTACGATTGATTCTCAAATGAAGGAAATGGCTTAAGATAACTGTGTTTCATTGAGATAACAAATAAAGATAATTAAGAAACCGAATGAAATTATCGCATATGTTTTTATTATTATTATTCATAAGATAAAATAGATATTATCTTTTTATATTTATATTGTGGATTTAAAGTTTCTAATGATACTACTCATGACGGATCTTCATAACTAATGATGTTAGAAGTGACAAAGCATATAAAAGTTCTTATAAAATATATTGAAATAAAAACATTCTTCAATAAAACATTTGATAAAGTACACTTAAATTGAAAATTCTCCTTTTATTTTAGAATAGAAGAAACAAAATTATATTTATCTCAATTCGACGACTCTAGCTCTTGTTTCGTTTCCTATATATAGTTAGACATAATTAATAATTTCAAATATACTGTTATTTATCAAATGTTAATTAGTTTTCAATATATTTTTAAATTTATTCCATTGATTTCAAATGTTATTTTATTAAAAAATACTCACATTTTAATACAGTTTATAATAATTTTCTTCATATATTTTCCTCGCTTCTGATGGCGTTACAATGCAAGCTGATTGTGTAGTGAGTTAATAACAAACATTTTTTTAACGGAAATTTTATACTTTGGCAAAAACTTAGTTACGACAAGCGCATCTTTCTTATTCTGTTTTTTTTTTTAATTTTCAAATCAATGAGATGTAATCGTTGCGGATTCAAAGAACTAGCAGTACGTGAATCGCGCATTCTCTAAGCACACGTAGGCGTTTGTGAAATTATTCTTCCTAATGAGGAATATGGAAAGCATGAATTTGCGAGGGTGTCTTTCTCGCAGGTTTTCGTAACGGTTCTAGCAGCATCTTTCGCGCCGTCGACTTTAAGTATATACCACCTTAGGAGCTAGGTAATAACTGCCAGTGGAATTAGAAACGCCGAAGAGTCGCGCGGATAGTGGATGGGATATACGTGACTGTAAGTTGATAGGTTTTTTCCTCATTCGCACATCGATGACGGTATATGCGTGCACGCGAAAGAATTAAGCTGAGCAAGGTGGTATTTAAAATCCAATCTTCGCATTAAGAAAACATTTTGTACGCGACATCGATTAAATTAATCTTCTTTGATTATTATCTCTCATGTTTCTTTCAATAAAATTTCAATTTGTTCCATACTTAAAATTCAGAGAAACGAATGCGAATGAGACTCTGCGTTGGTGTCGAGGCAACACGAATAAATTTGTATATGATTCGAATTATTATACTGATTATCACGTTGAAATAAACCGCGATTCTACTGTTATTTTCCATCTGTCAACCATTCATTATATATATATATTTTTTTAAACCTCCAAATATTTTCGGCAAAAAATTTTACTGTTGTATATAATATTGTCCGGACATTCAAAACTTTCGCTATAAAATTATTTCAGCTATTTCGACGAAAATCTCAACAACTCGAAATTTATCTTAATCATACAGATACGATTCAATTCTCCACAAGAAAAGCCGCGAGTTACATCATGTCCTGTTTCGGCGGTCACAACGAACAGATCTACCTACTCGAGATATTGATCGATAAATTGATACTAACGCCCGATAAAATCAAAGTCATCGGCGAATACCCTATCGTGATCAAGATCAAACTTTTAGACTTTCCCGTGTTTGAGTTCACGCGAGACGACTGGGACGCATCAAAGCGTAATCAAGAGATGCGTTTTATGGTTGGTAAATGCTGCCTATTTGTCAAGCGACCGCGAGATTTGGTCCAAGAATTACGCTCGTCGAAATTTAAGCTCGGTGTGTTTCGCGCAAACGAGACTTATCCCACGGCGGAGGCCGAATTGACTCTGCCAGGCTGCTTGTGTGATCAGATCTCCATGCTCGATAATGATTCACAAAATCAACCAAAACCGTTTATAATGAAGAAAGGCATCAATCTCGTAGATCCAGGCAAAGAGCCGTCTGGCACCCTGCATTTGGAATTCATCGTCGTATGCCTCGGACGTATCTTCAAGACACTCTACGAGTTGCGGCCTAAATCTTCTGTTTCCGGCGAGCAGGACAAAGAACGGGAGATCCGCGTGACGCGATTTATACCGCCCGAGTTTCTCGATAAGACAAAGGATGTGATATTGCAGGAGATTACTCCGGAAGTTAAAAAACCGAAAGCTAAAAAACCGAAAGCAAAGAAACCAAAGAAAGATAAAAAAAAGAAGTAATTTCTGTAAATGTTTTCCAAGAACTCTGAAGTGCGACTTCTTACATTCATCAAATAATTATTTTCGATTCGTCGTTATGGCAACTATTTGACAACTAGAAATGTCAATTGACCTGTTGATGCGCGCGCGGAGAGATTGTTCGATTTTAGACCCGAAATGCTCTCAAAATTAATGGCACAATCCGTACAGACACATCGTTAACGTTAATCCACGTTAAAGTCACTTTCTAAATTTGTCGTGTGGCTGACAACTTGCACGTATCTTCATTTCTTCGTTCGAAGAATCCATCCGAAATGGCCTTGAAGAAAAATATGTCAATATTAGAAGGAGAACAATTGTACATGCTTGAAATTCTTCTTGGTCACCTAAATTTATGTCCCGAAAAGACTGTTAGTAATGAAGGATGCGATTTGATGATACGTATAGGTTTCGTCGATCTTAAACCTATCGATATCATCGCTCAGGAATCAATTAAGGTTAATGACGGAAGAACCAGGAGTAAGGAAAATGGATTTTTTAATGAGTACATCAGTTGCGAAGGCAAAACATGTCTGCTCGTTCGGACACCGAGCAATTTAATACAATCTGTAAAATCGACTCCTCTAAGCATCGAAGTGTATAGGATTTCTCTCGAGGAAGATCATAATTCGCGAGATGATGCTAGATTCGTTCTCTTTTGCGCAGCAACGGCATTTTTGCCAAGAAATTTTTGCGATCACATAACTGCGGCCAAGAACAAGATAGATGGACTATCAAAATCATACGTGTTGACAAAAATTTATACTTTGACCGATGAACATGGGAATCCGTGCGGTTCTATATCCATGGGCACGAGGCTGTCGTGTTTTGGAAGCTCCATTATAAATCATCTTATGCTTCGCGAAAAGTCATTCATACTTCGAGGATTTCCTCTCGGTTGGAAGTTTTCTTGCACGAAACTATCCGATAAAAGTGAAAACAACGAGAGATACATGAAAAAATGTGACAACAATACATCATTACTGTACAAAATTCTCGATCCTACATATTCAAAATTATACAATCAGGATGATCGTACAGAGACAGAACCTGTATTGACGAGACCGGAATCGTCACCTCACATATCAATGAATCAGCCAGGATTCGAAAAATTAACGAGCACCGAGAAATTAAACAATCACAAGTACCGTGGTTTAATTTACGAGATCTATCATAACGAGCCGACTTGTTCGTGTCTACCGACAGATCGATCGACACATCCAATGATGTGTCGTTTCGGATGTGTCCGTTCTTGTTGTATGTCTTTAAGAAATCCCGATTCTCTTAAAAAGTTTCCATCGCTCGCTACGCTTGCTTCCGATAATTTTTATTTAAAATCAGATATGGAGCAAAACGTGACCTATCATGATTCTCCGAGGCTAAGAGGTGGTGAAGATACAGAAGATAATTATTTAAATAACAAAGCTTCATGGGACGAAGGATACACGTGGCACGATAATGATATTAATTTAAAAAATCGTATAATGGGTGGAAGTGATTATGATGCATCAGCCCGTGCGCTTTCCGAAGCACCGACTATTATGTATGAACAGAGCAAGAGAACGGGCGTTAATTTGCCATTCAGTTCTCAATCAAGAACAGCATACGGAATTAAAGGGCCAGACTGCATTTGTCCAGGGAATGTTTCGTTGCCTTGGAAAACAAATGCGCCTAGATGCTCGAAAAAACCGTGTGTGGGTGCAGATTGTATGATTCGCGCCTTCAAAGAAGTCCAAGAATTTGTGGATTCTCTCGGTAAGGTGCCAGGTATGAAGGGTCTTGGCTTGATGGATCCATCTGAAAGTCCTTATTTTGGCCGAGACATACAGTGGGATTACACCGTTCAAGAAACACCAAGCGAGAAAAAACGAGGATATCCCATTTCAGCATCGCCAGTACCAACAGTTCAGTGTCCCGCACCTTGCAATACACTAATTGGTAAACCCATCGCTAGTACTCTCTCCGCACCTTACGTTGCATCTTCCATAATGACAGCAGTTCCAGGACGCTCTGGTGTTGTACGCGAGGCGATACCATCGTTACCGGAAACGACATCACTCCTAGTCGCCGGCAAGCCATCCAAAAAGAAAGAGAACAAAAAGGAAGAGAAATTGGAAAAGCAGAAGGAGCTGGATGTTACAACCTCCGCGCCATTAGACGCGGTCGACGTTGGTCCTTGCGGTGAACCGAAATGCAAATCTCGCCGGAAGAAAAAGAATAATTATGAAACACTGCGCGACAATGAGGTATCAGAGACAAAGTCAATACAGACATTATTGCCTCGTACCATTGCTGCGAAGGCTGTTGGCAAATTAGTCGAAAAGGGACGATATCCGAAGGGTAAGCCAGGTCCGAGTGGTGATCGTGATAGGGGTCCTATCAAGGTTAGCAAACGAGTGATGCGATACGTTTATTCTATTGGCGACGTTTATCCTGGGATTAATTACGGTCATAAGAATTGCATCGATCCACGATTTAGGGTGCCGGCTAACATGGGCTGGCTGTGGAATACGACAGCAACGGCAGGCAAATTCAAGCCGCGAATCGGCTGGAGGCCAGGCGCGATCGGACGTTATGTGAATGAAATGCTGAAGGAAGCAAAGGGAGCTACTATGGAGAATTATCGGGCAAAGTCAATACCCTCGCGCGATAGCTTGCGACGCGGCAAAGTGTACAAAAGCATAAGCTATGTGTCGCAAGTGAAGAAGGAGAATGAAGAGGACGCGGAACCGCCACCGACCCTGCACATTCACCGTAAGGATGGCACATACTACGTGACAATGTACCCGATCAGGCAGGAGACGACCGCGGAGGTATCGCAGCTAGAAGAACCGATGAAGCCGCTGCAGTTCAAGATAGTGCGCAACAAGGATGATACCTCCGTCGCATCGAGCTCCACGGCGTCAGACATGGAAATCGAATTCTCGCCGCCGGCAGCGGTCAACAGGTACCGCAAGAAGCCTGACGTGATTCACGTGGACACCCAGGTCAGGCAGCAGGAGATTCTCAATGCGTTCAAGGTGACGGACGACACGCGGAAGACGAAGGAGAAGAAAGGCAAAAGGGAAAGGAAGGCGAAAAAATAACGAAACTATCCTCCCTTTTCTTCTCCCTTCGCTCATTAAACCCCCAGCACGATCACATGAAAGAGAAGCAGCTTTATCGAAGGTTTGTATCTCACCGAAAATTTAAGTGCAGTGCACGTTCTGGCGACCGGTTATGTTATCCCGATCCTAATTTTACACGACGCGTTAAATTCGATTACGTGCAACCCATACTTTTCGTAAATTCAGTCGGCTAATTGCGATAATAATTTGTGAAGAAAACGCAATTATATCCTTTGTAAATTTAATATCTCTAGCTAAAATGACCGATATTATTTAAAGAGATGGAAAGAGAAATTATTAACTGAGTAATATTTACTTCTAATCTTTTCCAACTCGTCGCGATAAATTAGTTCATTTGAAAGATTTATTATTCTTATTGTGCAAAAAACAGCATGTGTTTAACATCGCATTCAAGATAATTTCAGATAGTGTCTATGCAATTATATAGAGATATGCGTTATCTCAGTCAATGCATCGTGTATTTAAATCCAGTCTATTAAATATTATTTACGGAATTTATATCGAGTCAAAAGTTGAAAAACGTGTAATAGGATAACAAGTTTTATGCAGGTTATGCACGTTTCTATTAATGTAGATTAATTTTAATCTCGATTCAATTTACTTTTTATTCTTTTCTAATTCTTGCAATTAGATTAACTAAAAAAAAAAAAGATAAAAATATCTAATTATTAATCCAAGATTAAACATTAATTGTAGCTTGTAAATAATAATGTTTCTATATTGGTAGCAACAGGTTGGTAGGATATTAGACAAGTTTGCATTAATAAAGTTTGATTGAAGGCATAAGTCACGTTATCGAAATACTCGAAATATATATAATTCGTTCCATTTGTACGGTGAAGTACGTTTGGATAAAATATAGATACTTGCGTTTGATTTGATACTGTGAGCGACATCTGTGGACGGTGTAGCTTCTTTACACGTGTTTCTTATCTTATCAACGAGAGTTAAGATTAAGGGAAAGGTCTACTCGGTACTTCGTGCTCCCGGTATTTTGACAGGAGATGAATATCACAACACAGGATGAGAGGAATCAGATTGCGCGTAAGAAGATGCTTGATCTGCACGAAGTCCGCGTGGGAAAAGTCCCACAGGATTCGCCGTGGTTAAGAAGCATTCGCTTGCACTACGTGCATAATGGTCAGTCTAAGAATTGGGACGTGATAACGATGCACGACAGCGTGTGTATAATTGTCTTCAATATAAGTCGAAGGAAGCTCGTATTCGTTAGACAATTCCGGCCAGCAGTGTATTACGCATCTCAATCGGAGAAGCAAGAGACGATCGATGTCAAGTGTTATCCTGCGACACTGGGGATAACTTTGGAACTCTGCGCTGGTATTGTGGATAAGAATAAATCTCTCGTCGAGATCGCAAGGGAAGAGTTGAAGGAAGAGTGTGGTTACGAAGTACCCACTTCATCATTTAAACAAATTCTTACCTATCTGTAAGTAAGTTTGAAATATACTTATTGTGCTCTAGTCACATGACTTTTGTCATTATGTAATAGATAAAGCTATTTATTAAGTTTAGAAGTAATGAGAGGTATTTCTATACGTATAACTTGCTCTGAATAAAATAAATCTATGTCTAGAATATTTAAGTATTGAAAAATGTAATTTTATGTTTTCTAGATCTAGTGCTTCTGCTAGTGCAAAGCAAACTCTTTTCTATGTAGAAGTCACCGATGACATGAAGATATACCCTGGTAAGTTCAATTGTAAAAAGCTTTTCTTAAAGCAATATTTTGTCAAGTAGTTTCAAAGAATATTTTTTCATAACATAATCGACATAAACTCTCTTTCAAATATATAACAAAATTTTTAATCCAGTTTGAATCTTTCTCATTGTCAAAGGTGGTGGTGATGAGTCCGAAGGTGAAGTCATAGAAGTAGTGGAATTAAGCATTCCTGAATTGAAGGATTATATGAGCACCAAAGAAGTATCGAGTCCCTCCAGCTTCCTCCACGGTGTGTCTTGGTTTCTACTTAATAAATCTGAGTACTGTTAATTAGAATAAAGCTAAAATTTATCTTGCTCGGGACTCTAAAATAAATTAAAGAAATGGCAAATTAATTGCAAGTAAAAACGAAAATGCTGTTATTTAATCGCATTTATTTACAAATAGAGCATTTATACACAAGCAATGAGATAGTTGCACAATTTAAGTTATATAAAATTACAAGAAGACTGACTTCAATTAGTATTCAGTTCATCCTTTGTGAATTGAGAGCTAACCCATGCAAGACCCCATTTTAAATTTGTCAGTAGGAACTTTAAGGCCTTGGTCCATTGTTCTTCCGAATTGAATTGTATTCTAAAAAAGGAAAAGGGAAAGATTAAATATTTCTTGTATTATAGGTAAATTTTTCATGTATAAATTAAGTTAAAGATTTATTAACACTCAAACATACTTTATAGAATAAGAGTTGCCTGTTGCGGAATCTTCAATTTTACCTCGATCCATTCTATATGGCAGACAAAATTCACTGTCTCCTTTTTCTACTTGTTCTTTAAATTGTTGCAAACAATCCAGAAATGCTACCATAGCTGCATCAAATTTTGTGTCCCATAAAAATTTAAATCCTCCACTTCCATATAGTGGAAGTTCTTTATTTTGATCCAAAGCCTCAATATAACTGTGATTGCCAAACGGCACTAAACGAAAACGCTTAAATGTTAAATTCATTTTGCGTGCAAGAGCCACTAGTAAAAGAGTTGTTTGTCCCCATGCGGCATTTATCTCGCTCCAATCCACTGGTGCGCTCGGTAATCGTCCTAATCGAAATGAATTTATAGTTCCAAAGTGACCTGAATGCCAGATGTGAAATGTGGCGTTAAAAACATTCGTTTTCTTCAGCCTTTCGAGTTGCGAAGCTGCATATGCCAGTTGATTATCCAGACTGTGAGACAAAAAATTCAATTTTTCAATTTTTATTTTAATATTAGGTATAGTAAAAAGAAATCCATTATTTTTGCATGAAATTGAATGGAAAAATAATGGATTTCTTTTTACTACACCTAATATAATAGAAATAAAAATATTAATAAACAATTGTTTTACTTGAAAAACAACAATATTTATTAAGTATGCTTTGGGATATTTTTTTTTACCTGCGACATTCATCGTCAGCTAACATGAGATCTCTTCTGTGTTTTGAATATTCTTTCCAATACCTGTCCTCCTCACTTTGCAATCTCTCCTTTTCTCTTTCTTGTTCCGCTATGGCATTCCTAGTAGCTATTTCTTCTTTTCTCAATGCCTCCAATTCCCTTATCAATCTTTCTTCTTCGGCCTTTACGTCCTGTAATTCTTTTGTGAGATTCTCCATTTCTACATCTTCATGTCCCTGATATTGTTGCTCAATTTCTAATTTCTTTAGGTACTCATTATAATCTGACCACTCTCCTTCTGTCATTCGTAATTGTTGATCCATTAATAGCAAAAGGCTATCTGTACATTCATCGCAAAGTGGATGATCTGCTGAACTGCTACTGCTAAGAATATCAAATAACGTTGCTCGTACCTAGAAAAATACATATCAATTTGTAACTACAGTTAAGATTTTTTTTAATTATCTGTATACCTTTAAATGATGACTTAAGCTTTCCGTTTCACCAGAATCACCAACCAACATAAATCCATTTGTACCATTTCCTGATTCAGTCAATCTGAATGGTGGAACCAAGTGCTCTATACTGTCACTTTGAGGTTCCAATTCTCCGACAACTTGTTGTTGTATAGGAACTACAATGAATTAATAATTCACAAAATTAGCTATACTAGACAATTTGTAATAAATTAAGTAATTATACTTGTATTCTGTTGTTAGACATTTAAACATATATAATTAACAGCTAATATAATTTCTTTTTGTATATTGAGTGACAGTGCATGTAAAATTTAGATAGATGTATTATGTAAAAATCATTGTTTACACACATAGGTGCACAATGCTAGTTGCATTTATCAATAGAGTTCATGCTTGCTTTAAAATTATTAGGAAACGTCAGATTATTCAGAGTATTCTTGAAAATATAGATTAGCACGTCACACGTTAGTCATAAGCATCCAGTGCATATACAAAAGCGTTATCAACTCGAAGGTATCAAGTGGGGCAATTGGATCAGTGATGAATATCCAAGTCGCCAGTAGAAAATAGAAATTACCTACGTGAGAGTTCTGCCAGGGTGTGCTCTCCAAGGTGATCGAAACTCGAGTCTAATTTCAACGGTTGCAGACACCGTTGGCATGCGAAACTGACGTTTGTCTTTAAGTCTACCATATCGTGTACGTCGCTTATCGAAGAAAGCTGCTCCGTACAACCTGTCCGTGCGCGTCGTTATTTACGAATACCAACGAATACGCGTCTGCTGCTGTCTACGACGCTGAGGTCAGCTGATGGTGCCTTGTCGAGCAACCATCAGTTGGCGCTGTCATATCAGCATCGTGTCGATACCTCTTTTTTTATCATACATCATATACTTTTATCACTTTAATATAGTATATGAGAACTATTATATTACGCGAAAGGGAATCAATAAATGAAATAAACATTTATAATATATTTTTGTAATAGGCACATTTTCTACTTTTCTAATTTTCTAAATTTATCGATAGATATAATTATTCTGTTATCTATTGTCGGTAATAATGTCATATTTCTATAGCTGCATATATATTTGATCCATTAAATGAGAGATTTGTAATATATTTGGAAAGTCTATCAATTAAATATTATTATAGATGGAGAACACGATAATTCTGAAATGAAGTGAATAATATTAAATAAAAACCACTAATTATATGTACGGGAGTATATTGAAAAGTGCGCTTTCTAAATTTACGTACGCCATCTATGATGAGTGCACTGCACCAATATGTAAAGTTACATTTTGATAGATTTGAAATTGCCAATTGTTAATCGCGCGCGCAACGGCTGATAGATCCGCGATGAAACTGCTCCGCATTTTCCGTGTTGCGTTCGTTTGCGTCCGAGAACGGTTTTCGTGCTCGTCGTGTCGCGAATGCATGTTGCAAAGTCGGATGTTGCAAGTGTTCGTAAAACATTTGAACGCGATCGTTGTTATATGCTAGTATCGCGATTTTCGATATCGCGTTTGTGCGTTTAGAAGGAACGGCCATTTGTCAATACTTACGCCATATTTGTCATTGTCACTTCTCATCAAAATTCATCGAAAATACGAGTTGTCGTACAATCATTCCAGGGTATGTGCTTATTGCTTTTTAGTGTTTTTGTAATACAGAAAATTTATTTCGAAATATCAGTTCTTTGCATCCACGATCGTCACTTATTTGTTCTGTTAAAGGCGCGAAATCGCCATAGTTAATAATTTGCAATATTAAGTGAAAATTGACCGATGAAACTAAATATATACTGAATGAAAAAAAATGTCATATTTGGATAAAGTTCTGGTTCTTCGTGCCTGATACTTTTTGTGAATTTATATAATTTTCAGTTCAAGCTGTATACCGATTAATTATTAATTTCTTGAAATACAATCCTAAATTGTAGTTGGAGTAGTAATATTACAATGGCACGCAATTTAATATTATTGTTGCAAATAAGCATATTTGTTAGAAAGCTATTAATGATGCTAACATACATCATAAAAACTGTAAATAAATTATTGCAAGAAATATTACTTTAGTTGATTTAAAACACGGAAGGCATCTCTTGTTAGTTAACGATGAATGTCGCAATTAAATAAAATATCCCAAAATATATAGGTAAACATTATTTTTTGTATTGAAAATGTATAATATAACAATCATATTGTACTGATAATTTAAAAATGGATCTGTTAAGATATGTGTTAAATTTATATTAATTTTATATTAATTATATATAACATTTTATATTAATTAAATATATGTAAAAGTAAAAAAGTTTATATTTTTTCTTTAGAAATTAAAAAATTGTTTTGTACAATTTTTGCATCTATAAGCCGATGCATGTTATCGTGATGTTACCGACTATCGACAGGTTTTAAAATTATTTTTTCATCAAATCTTACTTGATAATAACAAAATTTTATTGTATGGAGAGTTGATATCTAATAATGTTTTACTAATGATCATATGTAATAGTTTAACTGAACACTAAAAGAAACGTATATATTATCATTTAAAGGTAAAAGTTTATGTAATATTTTTAATATGATTAGTTTGTCTAAATTTATTATATCTAACAAAAAATAAATATTTTATATAAGTAATTATTGATGTATTTAAAATTAATTTTTTCAGGAGACTGAAAATCTTCGGGCTATTGAGCTATTTTTGAATTACACAGAGGGTGCTCGGTGAGTATCAATTAAATGCTGCACTCTGGCGGTGATTTTAGTTTTAACACTAGCAAATCTATTTCTCAACTTATTTCATTTTTTACTATTCAATTTACATATTTTATTATTTTATAATGGCTCTTTTATATAAAAATATTCTATATTAAAAAGCAAATTTAAAGTATCTAAAAAGATACTTGTGAATTATATATTTTTATGAAACTTATTATCACTTGTGAAACAAGTGATAATTTATTTCTTAATTAAAAAGATTCTTTTCAACATAATTGCTCATATCGTAGATAATTTAAAATATCGCAGAAAAAAATTTATTTTAACATATATACTTTCTTTGTCTAATTAACGTAAATAAATTTTCCTGAAATCTAAACAAAAATGTGTTGCAGTTATAGATTTACTTGTGCTATTATTTGCATGATTCAATCAAAGATTACGTTGCATCTTAAATATGCATCGTTATAAATACACGTCAGAAATCCTCTCTTGCTTAACTTCAAATTTTATATGACGTGCGAAAGAATTACTTCCCAATGACAAAGAGCACGATGGAACTTTATATTTATTTGACGGCCGGTAGCTAGCACCAATGCCACCAATTGCCATGTACAAGTTTATGTTAATGTTGACGAGCATTTTAAGCGATATTTCGTCACGTATGCATAAATATCGAGTGGCTGCCAAGAATCAACAGGTGGCAGCTCGTTTCTGTTTCTTCGCTCGTGCTCTCGCTCGCGCGATATAACTTGAGTTTCACGCGTATTCATCACCCGACGCCCATTAGCCAGTGCGCAATAACAATCGGCGTTTTCCAAATGTAATCGCGTCAAGCTTACTTCTCTAATAACGGCTACGACCTCCATCGCTTTCTTGTCTACCGCCGATGAATTATTATGCGAGAGCTTTTTACCGGTGCGCTTTCTACCGCTCTGTACACCGGAGAAGCGCAACGAATCGCCGACTCACAAGCACGTCGCTCACCCGCGATCTACCTCTTCGCGGTTCTCTCTTTCTCTTATAAATGTTGCCTGGGATTTAATATAAAACTAAAAAGGTATTTAATAAACCAGAATCCTACTCGGAATATCGCTCTCAGAGAGCGATCTCACTGGGAATTAAATTTTAAGATAAAAAGAGGAAAACAATTTTAAGTATGTGTGACTATCAGCTCAATTTTTTAGCTATGCATCTTGAAATTCGTTATAGAAAACGAATATTTAATAAATCTGATTTTTTTCTATGAATTTAAAAATCTGTTTAACTTTAAGCTTTGAAATAAGAAAAAATGGCATAGTACTAAAGTATTTTTATTCGATGGTTTTTTTCAATTCAATAGTACAAAACGACATCATATTACAACTAAGAGGTTATATCGAATAAAAAAATAACATTGATTCCTTGGTACGATTGTATTAATTAATCATCGTGTAAGGCTTATTCCATTACTGTTTCTGCTGACTACAGTATACTTGCTAAAGAAACTAATGCAAATTGCATTAGGAAGTTTAATTACTTATCGGGAGCGAGTTTCGCACATCGGTGCGGACGAGCGAAGATAAATCTGCAAGGGTACCCTTGCATTAGCGTGCATATTTGTCATGCATCATGCACTCGAGTATTCTTGCAACGCCTCGCGGCCTGCAACTTAGTTACAAACGTGATTGCATTGGTAAGCAACGAATACGTGAGACGAACAAACCACATCCTGTGGTTAATAATACACTATATTTCCGCTTAGCAATACATTACAAATATATGCTCTATACATGCGCTAGTCTTATAATTTACCGTTTCTTATAAGATTTGTGTCAAATTAGTATACTTGATATTAGTTTCAAATTACGTTTGAACGTAATTTGATATATATTTTAAAACTTCAAGATAACACAAAGAATATTTTAACGTATAATACTATAATTCGTAGGACTCGCTCATAAAATTTAAATTTTTATTTATTGTTACTGCCATTATAACTTTTCATCATTTTCTGCTACATTGAATTTTTGAAGAAATCAAGCGAGTCCTTCCTTTTGATTCAAAGGCCTCCGTTCTCTATGCTCTATGTAAATTGTTCTACCATGTATCCATTTATGCAAATTAAAATATTCGTGATAGTATACATACGAGTATGTGTAAAATGTATGTATAAAAGACGCAAAAGAGAAAGATCGATTAAGCATTGATCGATCAGACGGGAGCGAGATCCATCGATTGTTCTGACCATCGTGTTGCATGAAATCGTGGATGGAAATCGAAGCGGTTGAAACGAAGAGCGGGAGTGCGTGCGTTACACGTGCAACTTTGGAGAGGGTATAGCTCGTCGGTGAAGAGGTCGGTGCGGACTGCGGAGGGAAAGTTGAAGAAGGGTGGGCGGCGACCGCTTGGATCGGAGGAGTGCCGTAGGGGCCGACGCGAACGAAATCCGTTGAGTTTGAGCCGAGCTGAGTGAAGCGCGGGCGTCACGACGACATCGGTTGGCGTCGCGGCTGGCCTCCGCCAATCCGTCCCTCAGCGGCCATGTTGGCCGTGTACCTGGGGCGGAGCACTGAGTGCCTGCTCTTTCTCTCCATCCTTGTCACGTGTTTCACGCTCGAGCTCCTCTCGCCTCCTCCTCCTCCTTCTCCTCCTCCTCTTCCTCCTCCTCTTCCTCCTCCTCCTCCTTCTTCTCCTCCTCCTTCTCCTCCTCTTCTTCTTCCTTCATCGTTTCTTCGTCTACCTTCTCTGCCTTTCTTGCTGTCTTTTTCATCATCATCATCATCATCATCTTCTTCTTCTTCTTCTTCTTCTTCTTCTTCTTCTTCTTCTTCTTCTTCTTCTTTTTCGTCTTCCTCTTTCG
>Ga0157364_1000592_pt1:0-25000 | contig 26102 bp, 23 predicted proteins | sample AttsexASBM2_FD_111476 | JGI IMG/M metagenome (GOLD analysis project Ga0157364, IMG submission 111476) | Fungus gardens microbial communities from leaf cutter ant in Ribeirão Preto, State of São Paulo, Brazil - Atta sexdens ASBM2 | ecosystem: Host-associated > Fungi > Mycelium >... | reverse complement strand
AAAGAAATGTTTAGACTATCCGTTAAGAAATTTTATAGTTTAGTTTGTAAGCATGACTTTCCAAGTGCAAAGGAAATGCGAAAAAGAAGATAAACATGTTTAAAACAACTTGATGCATTATGCAGTCTACACCGTCTGCTGTTTACTTTTCTCTCTCGATACAGTTATATATTTACAATCTATTTTAACTTGAAGCTACTTAAAACCTGCAAGTTTAATAAAAATTTTTGAAAATATTATATACGCGAATTGCGAGTTGAACTTTTGGAATACATTATTGTCATTATCGCAGTTTTTAATGTTATGTTGCACGTAAAAAAATTAAAAGAAATTTTCGTTTTGTTTTTTTAAAACAAACGATCATTTAAACATCGTAAAAATGGCAAGTTTTCTATGCGAATATCGCTTTTAGCCAAATCATAAGCATGATCGTGTACTTGTCATCTACTTTTCAATGATATTGACACAAGTGTCAAAACGATCCAGCGTATTTATTTGGCCGATCTGTAGCTCGATATAAATTCTTCTAAAAGAGACTAAAGAGCCTAGGCTCTAGAAAATTGAATTCTTGTTTCCTCAATTTTTAAAGAAAAGTTTTTAAAGGGCTTGCTCGCGTATTAAATATTTATATACATTTTTTCAGTACATTAAAAAAAAGGCTAGTATATTTCAACAATATTATATATTTATTCGACAATTGTCAATTTCATATTGGTTCTATCTAACGACGATACATTGTTGTACCACAAAGATAGTTTTGCCATCTACAACATCATCTTTCTGATATAAAATTATTATATATATATACATGGTGATATTTATATCAATAAGGTATATTTCTCCCCTCCAAAACTAATTTATTATTGAAAATTAAGAAACAATGAAAATTATAGGTGATGACATAACAATACATATTATGAAAGAATCTATGACAAATAATCGAAAGTACATGCGAAATAAAAATTCCATATATTTATATATTTATAGTTTCATAGTGTTTTTTTTTAACTTACGTTTCTACATAGCATCAGACATCCAGCAGTATCCAAAGCTTCTTGAAGACGATAACCATAGATAGTAATTATATAAGAAAATAAGAAAAATAGCATTCCGTCGACTTGCCCGAAAATGTGCGCATCACCCATTCGAAATTTTTATTACTATTAACTGATGAGGATACTTGTGGATTTTGGGGATAAAGATGATAGAAAATCTCTTTCTTTTCAAATTTATATATATGCGTAAGACATTCATTAAAGATAATACACATAAGTGTAAATAAGCACTTTTACATGATATTGTTGTTATTCTACGAAATTGCATCTATAAAATATCAGCAGAGTAAAATGTTTCATTTTTAAAACATGCACGTTTTAACTGCAATAAAATCACATTTTATTTCAATATGCAAATGGCAAATATTCAAATTATTAATTAATACACAATTCATGATTATTAATAATATTAAATTCAAATAGCTATCAAATTTAAGAACGTGGAACGTGACACAAATGAATTCACATTCACAAGACGCTCGAGTATTATTTCAATGTCTATATTATAGTAGCTCCCTATCCAGTGTGTGTACGATTATCTCTTGTATGCTAAAAGGTGGGATCTGCACTCCCACTTTTTCTTCATATATACTACTTAGTATATTTGTCATTTTTACAAAAGATACCAGTTTAATTTTAAATAATAATTCAGACAAAATTTTAAATTTTTAATAAATTTGAAAAATTACATTAAAAAATGATGATATATACTAGTACAGTTCATATGTATCAAATTAATAAAATAAACTGTTTGAAGCACTGACTTTGAAGTGAATTAAATTTGTGATTGTATTTCAATTTTCCTTAATTTAAATATTCAACTTGAAATAAAATAATCTGAACGATATGAAAAATGTATTGTTTCAAGTATACCTATCATAAAGCAATAATTAAAACTGATTAATGAGTTTGCAACGTTGTTTACACTACAAATATTTCATCACATATTGCTTTAAAGTCACATATGTATATTTTTCACATAACATTTTTTTGATATTTTAATGTCTTATTTGTATTTTGATTAAAAAGGGGATTTATATACAAAAAAAAAAGATATTGTAAATGAAAGTTAATTATTTCCTAGAAATAATTATACGAAAAAAAAATTGAATAATTTTTATCTGTTATCCGATTAATGGTCTAACATTTTTAAGTTATAAAATAACATATTGGATATTTTATTGGATTAAATGTGACAGAACATACAAATCGCAATTGATGCAGTAACATATATAGGTTAGATCAGGTTATATTAAGCAGACTTTTTCGCATGACACACAGTTCTCCATTTTTCATTTCGTGTAATTCGCATTTATGTAGTGGAAGATGAATACTAAGAAAAACAGCGCAACTCCTAGGATGTTGCAAAATATTGCCAATTGTACGTCAGTAATCATCTGAAACGCAAATGGTCCATTTCAGATAATGTGTCAAGTTACTTAAACTTGTGATCATATCGTAATATTTGAATGTTTTCATCAATATAATTTCATACCAATTAAAAGTATCAAACATAATTACCTTAAAGCTAATATAGTCGCTACTCTTTACTAGCTTTGTAAAATTTTCAGATTTTCAATAAAAAGATGACGTATACAAAAGTAACGTAAAGATATGTACATCCAACGTGGCTCTCCAAGCGAGCGGATCAGCTACAACGATATGGATGTATGTATATATATATATACTACGCGATCCAATTCCGACCATTATCATTATTGGTTACTGTTGATTAACTTGGTACAATACAGCAATATATACAAATAATACGACATTCACATACTAATTGCACTTTTGAATTATAAAATACAAAAGTTTCCATATAAGAAAAGAAAAAAATGCAAACCTTTATGCAAAATATGGTTCAAATCTGTACTAAGTGAAACTTCAGTCTTGGACAAAGGGTTCGAGTCTCTGCTAAGTCATATTTCTCGAACTTTTATTAATAAGATTTAAAAAAAAAATATGCCGTGTACATAATAAACATTATTTATATTAATTTTCTCGTAGTAAGTATGTAACTTTTAGAATTTATAATAATTTTGGTTGTCGTTTTAAAGCTGAAAGATCTAATATTCTACTAGGGCAAGTGGTTCCAGATGTTTGTACAAAAGGGAATCGTCGTAGGGCAGGATTATTATTTGTAGTCGATTTAAAATCATATTTAGATGAGACTTTGTCACAAGCTTGATCAGTATCTGAAAAATAAATAAATATAAATTAACGTTACACAAGTATTGCTAATATAGATAATAATAGACACAAGACAAATTTATAATAATTTGATTACTTTGAATCACACACGAATTTTGTTGCATAATTATATTTAAATTATTATTTCGTATCGTTCATCGCTTGACTTACTTTCTGCTTGAACGTTATTCTTTCCTGGGAGAAGTTGATATCTTTCTAAATAACGCATTGTGGCTAACGACATATTTGTTCCTTGCATATTGCTGAGCATAAGATGTTTCAATGAAGACGATTCTTGTTTATGCCACGCTATATCTGTCAGTTGTTCGTCACTTAAATATTTTAATGCCAGCGCCTTCATATGCATACTTGTATTTGTTTCATTTACAGCACTAGTGGCATGCGTCATATTTGCTTGATGATCAAAACGGGGATAAAAAGATGAATCAAAGTCTAACCTTGAAAAGATCAATTACGAGCCCTTAGTATCATCATCATTATATACATAGTATATAATATAATGAGTAAATAAATGAACAAAAAAAAACAGTCATAAACCTTTTTCATGTATCGTAAAGTAACAACAATATCCTGTACATACAGAGGTTATTGTACCAGTAGTTTACTCTGTATTGAGGCATTAATTACATCTTAATAACAACTTGCAAAATTATTCATCTTTCAAATCTTTATTTAAAATTTTTTACTTAAAAATAATTCACAGATTTAAATGCACAAGTTTAATTATGTATCTAAATGAAAATTAATGTAAAGATACATACGTCTTGTTACCATTGGATTCTCTGTGCTCATTATTTTCAGTTAGACTGATCCCAAGTCTCCGAAGTTGTTCCAAAGTGGCTGCTTTAACAGTGTTCAATGCCGATTTAGTTTCTCTATCATTTTCTTGTTCAACATTACATGGTGTTTTAGCGTGATTCAGATCTTCACTGCTTATAACACCAGAATTTTGTAAAATTTCATTAACTTGCCCCAAAACATTGTTGTAAAAAGTCCAACCTATTTTCGAAGTATGCTTTAACTTGTCACTTTCATCGTCACTTACATACTCCTGCATCTCAACGTGAATACTTGGTTCTGGAGTTGGTGGAGGTCTTTCGAGTATTTTAAGATCACCTCCACTCAGAATCATGCTATCATCACCTATATCTTTAATTTGTCTGACATTAGCACTGCGTGCGTATTCCTTATTTCTATGGTTGTGATAGTAATCTGTTACTGGTAAATGGACGTTATGCAAAGAATGTTGATTAATATTTGTCTTGTAGGTACACTTTTTCCCATCTATCGTAACATAATCGTTTGTTTGCTTGACAAGTGCTTCACTGCAATTTGCACTTCCAATACAATCTACGTTCATAGATGTATTTGACGTTTTCCTTGTATTTGATGCTTGTTCATACACATTACTATCTTTCCCTATATATGCTCCTTTATGCGTTTCTTCTCGATTTAAATCAGTAGAAAGATGTTGACGCAATTTCGACGATTCTTTCACGGAAGAACTCGCGTTGAAATTACTACTTTGCTGTTGGCTAGAGGATAAATAACTTTCAGAATCCTCGACTATGTTCTCCAATTGCGCTGCTGGTCCAGGCTTACGCGTAAATGTATTCTTATATCTATTAACAGGCTCTGTTGTATCATGTATATTTACAGTATTTGCTCTACTATTAATACCATTACTTTCTCTATAAGCTTCCGTTTTCTCACATATTTCAGAGTCTATTGGAAAAGGGTTATTTTGTACAGTAAACTCAAAACTTGTCATAACACCGATCGAAACTTTTTGTTCCATAAAAGCTTTTTTTGATTGCTGTTCTAATGCTGTTTCTAATTTATTATTTTCACTGAAGTTTTCTAGATCTTGCCTCTCCACAATAGATGTATTCTGTGAGGCTACATTTTTCTTTATACTTTGATTCTGAGATTGTACAAGAGAAGAAGTAAGAGCAGAGTCGTAACAATTTATTGGATACCTAAATACTTGATTTGCAAGAGGTTGTGAACATAAGCAAGTTGGTTTGTTCCTGAAATTTTCTTCCTGCATTCTTACTAGTCTATCTATCTGGAGTTGTAAATTTTTTATCTGTTGATTTTGACTATTTACAAGCTGCAATAAAGTTTTTATCGTTTCATTATTGTCTATATTATAATTTGAGTAGTTAGGTATATGAAATTGCTGACATCCAGCGTATGGAGTCTGAAAATATTCAGATTTTTTCAATGTATCTGGAATAGTATTGTTAGATGTTCTTATAGTACGATCAGCTATGTTCAGCTGTGTACTTTGTAAAGAATCAGAAGATGAGGTTCTCTTATCTGAAGATAATAAATCAGTCTGACTTTCGAGACGATAGGAATCTCCTGTATCAGAACATGTAAATTTTACACTTTTCTCATGCATTCTTTCATTTTTATTAGCATTTTGCAATGTTTCTTGTTTATCATTAATTTTTGTTTGCTCTTGTAGCTTTTGTATAGAAGCATTTTGTAAACCTGTACTTGGCACAGCATAATCATAGCTACAAGTATTTTTGTATAATGGTGAAATATGTGTTGTACTTATAGAATTAATCTCTCTAGAATAATTCTGTTCCTTCCATGTGGCGTAAGAATCAGAATTGTGTGAAAGCGGCGACGTAGGGCTAACTTTCACAGTATTGTCAGAAATTCGTATAGGTCTTACTGATATCGCTGACAACGAATCGGTAGTATCGATACTCCGATTCCTTGGATCTCTTGCTGTTGGTTTTTCAAAGATTAAAGATATTTCTGGCACAGTCGGCACTACGAAGCACTAAAAATTGTCTAAATTATTTCTTTAATATTTTTATATTGTATGTAAAATTTCACAAAATAAACAAGATGACAATACAAACAACCGTTTGAAAAAGCAACTTACATCATGTTTGGTTATAGGTTTCGGTATAACTCTTGGCTCAACTTCCTCTTCACCATCATAAAACTGATAATACATGTTTAAAAAGTTAAATATTATTGCAACATTTATTCTAACGACATTATTATTGAAATGTTTATACAAGTTATGTCTTTTACAATACTTTTACGATAACATGTCAGAGATAACAATTGATACAAAATATACGTTCTTCGTTATTTATACATAATACAAGAGACTGCTAGAGAAGTCAATTGAAGATGGACAATGGACAATGACTTGAGAGAGTTCAAGTTCAAGCCGACAAAGCGGCTAAGCATACTTGCCGAGCAAATGAGCATGATTGGTATTCCTACCTGTGAATCCAACTAGAGTCCCTATTATGGGGATTCTACATCCATCCAATCATATTTAATTGCTCGGCGAATAGTTCAGCCGCTTTGTTCAGCTTGAACGCGTCCAATGGCTGCGTTCAGCAAAACAGTTTTGCAACCATTTTATGATTATCTGCTGAGATAGGATCATTCTTCTAGATCTAAAAATACAATTCAAACAACGAGAAGAAAACTTTCAACGGAAACTTGCAAAGTAAATTTTCTGTAAACGCAATCAATCAGAGACAGACAATAAAGGTACCTTTTCAGATAAATCAGTCGTTAAATTATCATTGGTGAATTATCAGTCACGTGACCTCTTTATCGAGCGATAAAGCTCTTTAAAAGCGATGAGCAATACACCAAAAGATATCTTAAGGGAGCGTTTATATTGGCCGTAACCGTATGCCGTAATCTGTAACAATTGACTAATCACAGTAAAGCCATAATTATGGCTCCTGCACACAGAACACGGCAACGAATGCTTGCCACGCAGCGGAAGTTGGTGCGATAGCCAATCATCGTTTCGCTTGCTCGAAAGTAATAGCTGACTTTTCATACGCAGCACGCTGCGGCAATAATTCATAAAGTTTGGTTAAAAATTTTACATGAGATGACGCATTTCCGACGCAAAATAAAATTTTGCCATATCTCATTGAAGTTCAATCGAACGAATAACGAGCAACAAAGAATTCAAAGTCGAGAAAGTCTGCAATATTTGCAAAAAATTGTGAAAATTGAGTACGTTTATAATAAGTACATACAATGAATACATTTTTATTAAGATTTGAAGTGATAGGAATATTCTAAATTCTAAATAATTACCTGAAATGATAGTTGTCCAAATTGTAACTGCACTAACAGTTGTCATATAATCACAAGTTTTTAGTTTTTTAAGTTTTTCGAGCTGAGCAAATAAAAGACACATATTTGAGATTAAACTTTAATATATATGCTGTTACCGTTATTCCTTTTCATGTACAGCAAATGCAGTGGAAGCATGCAATTATGAAAAATTGACATTTTTGCTGTCACAGCGTGAAAAGGCACCTTTAGATATATAATTTCCATCGCGCGACAAAAGTTGAACTCAATCCAACTTTTGCCGCGGAAGTAGTATTACATCATTTCTAGAAGTTTTGTGTTATTTTGCATGATGAAGTCAATTTAAAAACATAGAATTATTGATTAGTGCGACAACTTCCGTCGCGCAACAAGCGTTGCCGCATTCTATGTGCAGGAGCCATTAGACCTCCTAATGAAAAGTAGACCAATTCCCCAACAAAATTCCCCAAAGTGGCCGAATTATCAAATATGATTCGTAAATTTTGTTTTCTCCACTCCGAAATTCACTTGATAATACGAATGCTTCGAAGCATTTTTTAATTGGTCAATTAATAAAATTGTTTCTTTCGATTGTCGCGCGCGCGCGCGCGCGCGCGTGTGTGTATGTGTGTTGTGTGTGTGAGTGTGTGTGTGTAAATTTAATCGTAATTCAAATAAGTGATAAATAATCGAACTTTACGTATTATGACTCAAAAAAAGACTATAAACATCGTATAGTTGCTCAGGCAATATGAAATGAAATGAAATATTGAAAAGTCAAAGATATCGCTGATCATGATTAGCAATTAATTTACACAAAACTCTGTCAATTTATTTTTAACTGCTCTGGAGCACCCTTCAACTTAAAATTTGAACTTTCTGCAGGAATGACACAACAAATACTAATTATTTACGGGTACGAATAGCGTTAAACAAGAGATTTGCAAAAGCGAGACTTATTATGATTCGACTACGTATAATAAATTGATAAATTCAAAGGTGGCTAGGTGCATTAAGGACGAAAAAAAGAATTTTTAAAAAAAGCAGTTAATTAGAGCAGTGAAAGAGAATATATCAAATGGAAAATATGAGAAAATGACGCGCAGAAACGTATAAGAGCTAAAAACATATAAATCTAGTGCTCTCTCTCTCACCTGTTCTTACACCATTGCTCAATGCTCAGTGCTCACCATTCGCCCCGATCTGTCCCGGACGGATCGTCGCACGTCGCATGGCGCACAGCACTACGTGCGTCGATCGTGTTGCGCGCGTGTTTCAGTCGAGGTTTATTGGTCAGGCGAGTAAAGTGGTGGAAAGCGGGCTTAGTGGAGCTTAGTCACCACTAACCAACAGTTGACTCGTTGCACCAGTATATTCCGTACACACTATACGAATATTACGAATATTAAGGTCTTTTTATTTTTACAAATATCTCCTTTTAATCTCGATAATTTGAACGAGTAGGATTCGAACGCGGAGACGAGAGAAAGATCAAAGAGTGAAAGAAAAAGAGAGAAGTGAAATATGGCGGAGAAAATGTACCACCCCAATTCGGAGCTCGCGAGAGAGGCGCACTGCGCTAGCATGGAACAATATAAGCGAATGCACGAAAAGTGAGTAGATATATGAACGAATTTAAATTCAATATCGTACGTATACATATGGGAGAAAGAGTTATCATCGTGTCATTTAATTTGGAATGTATAACGTTCGGCGACAGCCGCGAACCTACCTGTCCTATCTATCGAGATATGAAAAGCATCACTGCACATTTGCTGACGAGATTGTATAGTATATGTTGCAGCAGGCAAAAAGAATAGCGATAGAATAAGTGATAAAGATGCTGTATATAAATGCTAAAGATTTTGATGAAGAAGTTGATTATTTTTTAGTTTATTGTTACTCGGATTGGAATCAATATAATGGTAAAAGAAAAAAAAATGAAACGGGTCAATGCGAGATTTTAAAGAAGATATTTATGAACGGATTATAGATCTAGTTATTACAGAGTTATTATACAGAGTTGAATCGAATATTAGATGAATTAGAGATAGCATTTCAATTGAGATGTTTCATCTGAACAATCAGCTGCTGTAAACGGCATAATAGAACAGCATAAATAGAAGCACGATTTGCGCGATATCGATCGATCTCGTTAAGGGTGGGACGAATTTCTCTTCGTGGAGGAAGGAGCATTCCTCCGTAGATTGCTAGAAATGCAGCTACAAAAATGTAGAACGGAATTATTCTTTCTCTATCTTTTTTCCCTACGCTTCTTTAGTTCTGATTACATCGTAATTATTCGCTGCAATTCCTAATTGGCAAATCCAAGCGAATTCTTAAAATGATTTTTTTGATTCCAAGATTTATGTATATCTAACTATAATAGCCTCTGCTGCTTCGAATATAGATCATATTTACTTCATTCGTAATATATTTCGTCGAAGAGGACTACGAACTCATCCAATTAATGCGGAAATACGACAATAATAATGTGCACAATTCGCGAGTGCACCGAATGTGTATAAATTTGTAAATAAAGTGGAATGAAGAATGCATTACGTAAGAAAGGAGAAGTGGATCGATTCGTTAAACACGAATTAAGCTCTTGTTGCAATAATGATGTTAAATCTTTATTAAAGGAAATTCGAGATAAATTATGGGTATATAATCAATAAATTAAAAACAGTCCATAATTATTATTTATAACGTTTATACGTTTTTAATTTATTATAAATAATAAATTGTAAATTATAAATGTATAATAATTATGAATTATTTTCGCGAAAAAGTAGCGATGGAAATCATTTGGCATAATTCGAATTGACATGCTTGAATTTGCTTTTTTTTATCTAGATCTATAAAGGAGCCGGTGCAATTCTGGGGTGAAATCGCCAAACAATTTTATTGGGAAACACCAGCGATCGAAGACAAGTTTTTCTCATATAATTTCGATCTGAGCAAAGGTGATATTTTCATAAAGTGGATGGAGGGAGCGTCGACAAATATAAGCTTCAACCTACTCGATAAAAATGTAAAGAGTGGAAATGGTGATAAAATAGCATTTTACTGGTAAGTGGTTAAACTGTAGGTGGTTAAAGGTACGTTTATCGAATTAACGAATTCAATGGCTAATCTGATCGCGCGCGCGATTTATTTCCGTGTAAAAATATTATATATATTCTTCAATAGTAGATGCAAGTCATTCGGACACGTTGAGCTTGTGTCACTTACGCAAAATGGTATATTTTATTGTTTTAGCTAATATAATCGATGATCATCTCGCGTTATCGTTTCTGTTACGGATTATTGAAACGCAACAGTTCTGTTCGTCACTTTACAGTTTTAACAACGAATAATGGCTTTGGTCTCGCTACAAATACTTTGAAACATTTGATGGACCAAATAGAAGAAAGAATTTTACAAATTGAGTTAAAGAACAAAGCATTTGCAGCATCGCGTTGACCGTATCCAATAATTTGTTTCGCGAGACATCTCTAGAAAGAGAAATTTGATATACATGTTATGGTATTATATATGTGCGAAAGACGCGTGAGTCCGCGCGAGACATGAGTGAAGAATATGATCGTGAGTTTTGCGATATCACGCTTCATACATATTTCATTGTCCTACGCCCGCGTCGTATCGGTCGTTCAGTCATTCATCATCGATTACCATTGAGAATGTATTGCATAACATCCTACTAACTACATTTTGGAGAATCCAAGCTTTTAGAGTATTCTTTAATCATAGAACGATCCGAACGATGATGCAACTTTGTCGAGCGCACGTGACGAGTTGAGATTGTTCGGTCGCGCAATCATGTCGTGAAACGATATTCATCTATTTGTCGAAAAATTCGACACATGGCTTACACCTGCGCCTTCATTGGCCAGCGAGGCATCGCGCGCGATCGCGTCATTCGTTGCGTCAACTCTGCCGAGCCGCCGAGCTCCGCGTGAGCGCGCGACAGCACGATTCTCTCACGCGATTCATAGTGAAAATTTTTTATTTCTTGTAAGATTCTTAGAGATATCGAGCAAAGTTTCGAATCTTTTTCTTTATTTTTTTTTCTTCATATCTTGTGAATGTGCGAGCCAAGTATTCGAGTAAATTCGATGATGCAAAAACTTTAAAAATTTGGCGATCTCGGATCTACGTTCATTCGCTCGCGCAACTGATCATTGAAGGGAGCATCAAGACGAAACTGATGAAAATATTGTAAAAATGCAAAGTACAAAACGATACATATATATATATATCAATCATACGCGTATCTACACATATATATAAATTAAATACCATTCAACCCTGAGTTTAGAGAGGAGATTGAAATTGAGAGATAAAGGTCAGATGCGCTTTACTTCACTAAAGGATAATAATACGTTGCTCAAGGATAGTATCACGCACGAGATTAATTGCAAATCTAATTGAATGAGAAAAATGAGAAATTAGAAGATGATTGATACTGCAATGTTGTTAAATAATAAATATGTAAACGAATTAAATAATACATTTCGATTCGTCTTCATTATTATCATTGTTGAATGTATTATGCTTTTTGTCTACCAATATCGATACGGTTACCGCTATACAGTTATGTAAAATACGCATACAGTTATGAAAAAAGTCACGCACAATCATCTTATTAAGGAATAATATAGCTAGGTATTTTGTTCACAATCAGTAGTGATCGATATATTATCGTAAAGTATCTCATTTTATCGATCGATTTACCTAATTCTTTCCTAATTATTCACACGATTCGCAATGTCATAACTAGACTCAGATTTTGACTTTATGTAATGTATATTCCGTTCTATGATAATTCTTGGTAGCATGTAACATTATGCTTATATAGACGTAAAAGAGTCTTTTTAAATGTGCGCAATCTCTCTCTCTCTCTCTCTCTCTCTCTCTCTCTCTCTGTTGAAACGCGACTCGCGGACGTTCCAAGCTTCTTATAGTCGCTCGAGATCTTTTACGTAGATACATATATGTAAGATAAATTAAAATTTAAAAAAATGAAATGATTGACTTTAGTTGACTCTATTGCACACAAGTGCGAGATGTGCATATCCTTGCCGTTTTCTTTAAATTGTGCTACGCGATTCATTACTCGCGAGAATTAAAATATTGATACTTTTCACATTCTCTCGAATTGAATGAATTTTCATCGATATTTTGATATCCATTGTTGTCAGGGAAGGAAATGATCCGGAAGATTATTCGCGACTGACATATAGAAAGTTGCTCGAAGAGACATGTAGGTTTGCGAATGTTCTAAAATCGAAGGGTGTCTCTGTGGGGGACAAAGTGGTGATTTACATGCCGATGATCTTGGAGCTACCGATCGCCATGCTGGCTTGCACGAGGATAGGGGCGATTCACAGCGTGGTGGTAAGTACAAATATCGATGAGATGGTATAAACATAAACGTCGCAATGAATAAAAGAGGAAAAAAGAATAATGTATACAATCTCACAGTTTGCAGGATATTCATCTGATTCGTTGGCGGAACGTATTCTCGATTCTAAGGCCAAGGTTCTTATTACTACAGATGGCGTTTGGAGAGGCGAGAAATTACTTCTGTTGAAAAATATTTGCGACGAAGCTGCGGCAAAGGCCAAGAAGCATGGCCATCAACTTGAAAACTGCATTGTCGTTGCGCATCTGAGAAGACTCAACAATCCACAGGGTAAGATGAAGGGAATGAATGGTACTAGCAACGGTACAGCCATGGATATCGCAAATGTTTCTTGGGACGATGATCGAGACGTTTGGTGGCATGATGAGATGGAGGATGCGGAAGCGAGCTGCTATCCAGTTTGGATGGCCGCCGAGGATCCACTTTTTATCCTTTATACGAGGTACACATACCGCGTCCTTTCCTTCGTATATTCATTCTATCATACCTATACCGAGGCCAAATAAAAACATAGAGTCGGTAATGGACAGAGTTTTTCTCCAACACTCATAGCTCTCCTAATTTGTTCTCGCTGAAAGGACTCTTGTTTTCCATAATCATAGCGGTTCTACTGGAAAACCAAAGGGCGTTCTCCATACTATCGCGGGATATCTGATCTATGCAGCAACAACTTTCAAATATGTTTTCGACTATCATCCAGGTGATATTTATTGGTGTACCGCCGATTGTGGCTGGATCACAGGACATACTTACGTGGTTTACGGTCCGTTAGCGAATGGCGCAACATCCGTTATAGTACGTGCATTTTTCACATTTTTCTTACGTAGATCATTCTTGATTTTTTTATTCCCTCGATCTGCATCTCATGGTTTACAGTTTGAAGGTACACCTTTCTATCCAGAAAATGATCGATATTGGTCCATTATCGATAAGTATAAGGTCACACAATTTTATACGGCACCAACGGCCATTAGATCATTAATGAAATTTGGTGATGAGCTTGTGAAGAAGCACAGTTTATCCACGCTTAAGGTACATCTCATTCATCAATACTTACTCATCAGTAAAAAAAGAAAAGGAAACAAATGCTTAACATATACAGAGAGCCTACACATGCTTATACGCGTTTCAGGTCCTTGGTTCAGTAGGTGAACCGATCAATATCGAGGCTTGGCTTTGGTTTTATAATCTCATTGGCCACGGTAAGTGCAGTATAGCAGACACGTTTTGGCAAACGGAAACTGGTGGTCATGTGATTACACCGTTACCAGGTGCTACACCTATGAAGCCAGGCTCTGCGGTAAAGAATTTTTTCGTTAATAATTCCTTATAATAAATAATTTATTAATAATATTTATTATATTTATTATTATAATAAATATTTATTATAAGTAATTTATTTCTAATATATGAAACGATATATGTCTAGACGTTTCCTTTCTTCGGAATTTTGCCGGAGCTTCTTGATGAGGATGGTTGTGTGATTGAAGGCGAAGGAGAGGGATACCTCGTTTTCCGTCGACCATGGCCGGGTATGATGCGGACCCTCTATGGAAATCATCAACGTTTTCAAAATACATACTTTGATCGATTCAATGGATTTTATTGTACGGGGGATGGTAAGTATTATCTGATCTTTCTGCTTTCCCCTTTATTGTTTCATATACATTTCAGTTAGTGGCACGTAACTATCCACAAGATTATTTCATTAGAGGATTTTGATATTTTGTTCCGACATATTTGGCATCTTTACCAAGTTCCTCTTCAATTCTTAACATTTGATTATATTTGCTTATTCTTTCACCCCTGCAATTATCATAGCGTTAAATGAATATGAGTATCATAATTCTCTTTCTTTTAAGTATCATAATTCTCGCTGAAGGAATGTTTTAGCATTCGATTTAAAATCAATTTTAAACTCGGAGAATCTCTCTCTCTCTCTCTTTCTCCTCCCCCCTTCTTACTCTTACTCTCACTCACTCTCAATGTTATAATTGCTCGCATCCTAATACCTGCAAGGTGCTCCAGCTTTGAATTGGTCAGCGGAAAGTCCAACCGCTAAATCTGCGATAAAATTATCTTCTGTCTCACCCTGGCTTGCACTCATGATATAACTCCAATTGTTGATTATCGCCATTTTTGCGCAATTAATAACCTCTGTCACAGTGCCGATCTGTGATATTCTCAGGACGAGACAGTTTGCTATATTTCTATTCATTGCTTCTTCGATTCTCTCGATATTCATTGCTGTGAGATCATCGCTGACTACTTGAATTCCTTGATGAGCAATCATTAACCAACTGTTCCAGTCTTCTTGATCGAAAGGATCTTTGATTGAGAGTATCGCTGGAAATTTTGAGAGATATCTTAAATACTGATCTCTTAAAGCCTCTGCTTCCAAGTAATTAGTGGGATCGGAATCCTTTGTTTTAAACGCTAAGTCGTATTTTCCTATGTGAATGTAAACATGAACTTTCTTTAGAATGTGATCATAAAATAATTGTGAAATGTGTGTAATTTAAAAGGAAATCTTTTGAATATAGCAAGACCTTTTTTATAAAAAGCGCTCGCTGCGACGTCCAGCGCTATTTTAATTTTTCCTTCATAACCCGCGTCTCTGATGGACGCGTCTAAAAAGGTCAAAGCGATCTCGTCGTTTTCCAAATCAGGAGCGAAGGCTCCATTGTCGTTAATCAGAAGCGGCCCTTGTATTTGTTTAGCAGTAATGATTTTTTTCTCTAGTACTCGATACATTTCGGTAGCCATTTTTACGGCATCGGCAAAATTCTCAGCACCTAATATATATCACATATGAAAAATATAAAAAAACTAGTCGAATATTTTGACGTTTAACAATTAAATCGAATACTCGATTTTATATGCATGTACGCACACCCTCACCTACGGGTAATATCATAAATTCTTGATACGATAAATTATTGCCAGTATATCGTCCTCCGTTGATCATACTAAAACTCGGCACAGGTATGCATAATTTATTGTTTTCCGCCAATTCAGCAATGTATCTAAAATGTAAAAGGCCGAAAATAAATAAACATATAAGTTTCTTTGTACAATGAATTAGATTAATTTAGTCATAAGTCATAAGGTAAGGAATAGAATGATATTAGTGACCTGTAAACTGGTAGACCTTTTTTAGCAGCACCGGCTTTGCAGCAGGCTACGGAGACTCCGAGGATAGCGTTAACTCCAAGTCTCGACTTATTCTCTGTACCATCCAACTTGTTTAGCAACTCGTCTATCTCCGTTTGTTGACAAACTTCTAGCTTTGATTTTATCAGTTGAGGAGCAATCACGTTGTTGATGATATCGACAACTTTGAATACTGAGCGACCGTGATAAGCCATCATGTTCTCATCTCGAATCTCGCGCGCCTGATTTGGATTAGGTAACACGGTAGAAGGAACCGATGATCTGAATAAGCCGATATCAGTGATCACATCAACTTCCAAAGTCGGTTCGCCTCTGCTATCAAATATCTGACGAGCTTTGATTTTTCGAAGTGCCATTTTATATTATTCGAAATTTGTATGTCACTTATCGTTGAGGATTGAATTGAATTGTTGCTTTGCGTATTTCGCGAACGCGTCCCTTGATTTAATTACATTCTAATAATTTTGATCAGAATTCAGATCAGGTATATATTTAAGACCTATCAAAGTCAACTGTCTAATAGTGAAATACGACGGATTAGGTTTGTAGCCTAATTCAGATGAAAGTTCAAGGTTCAAGCCGTGATGTAATGCAAAGTCTACAATAGGAGTTGTATATAATAATCATAAAATCTGAAGGCGTAAGGAATTGACCAATCACAATTGCGCGTTTGTTTCTTACGATTTGAGATTTTACGATCATTTATATATATATATAGGAAGTTTGTCTTTCTCCATCTTTATAAATTAAAACTTAATTTTTGCAAATTCATTTAACTTAATTTCGATCGATTGCAATAAATAAATGATGAAATAATACAAAAATGATGTAAATCTAATCTTTGTTTCAATTAACGATTTTAGGAGCAAAACGCGACGCAGATGGGTATCTGTGGGTAACTGGTCGTATCGATGATATGTTGAACGTTTCCGGTCATTTAATGTCAACGGCTGAAGTGGAAAGTGTGTTGGCGGAACATTCTTCAGTAGCTGAAGCTGCAGTAGTCAGTAAATCGCATCCTGTTAAAGGTCAATGTCTATATTGTTTCATAACTCCGAACGCAGGGATGATATTCGACGAAAAATTGCAAGTCGAGCTTAAAAAGAAAGGTAAGCCAATCGTAAGTTAATCTATTGGAGTATTTAATACTATTTTCTAACATGTAACTAACATGTAACTAATATGCGCTATTTAATAAATTAATATAATTTGAATAGTGCGCGAAAGAATTGGCCCATTTGCTCAACCGGATGTCATCCAACATGCTCCGAATTTACCGAAAACAAGATCCGGCAAGATAATGAGACGTATGTTGAGAAAAATTGCAGCAGGCGATAGAAATATCGGAGACACGTCGACATTGGCCGATGAAACTGTTATTCAACTTCTATTTGAATTAAGGCCATGTGTTTAAAACACATATTTCTTCTATTATAGAAAAATGAAAGTATCTTGAAAGAATTTTTCGTGTCGATCGTTTGCTGAATATCGGAAGCATATATCGCACAATTTCGAAGAAATTTTATATAATACAAAAAGTAATAGATTGCACATTTAACCAGTATATATATATATATATATATATATGTGTGTGTGTGTGTGTGTGTGTGTGTATGTGTGTGTATTTGCACGATTCAGAGACGCGTACTTTTCATTATTATATTCGATCATATATTCATCAATTTAACAATTATGAGCGTACTATTATAAAATTGTCATTCTTTTGTCGAATCGAATCAATCTGATGTCGTTCCTCTAATGTTATTATTCAAGATTTTCAAGCGAGTCAAAATGAAAGTTATTCTTTGGATATATCTCTTTATTTTCTCTTTTGAATAAATCAAAGGGACATATCAAAGTAATATGTTAATGTAATTAATTAAATTATTGATAGCTCTCAAGGAATCGCTATAACTACGATACATATCCTACATAAGCTACGTAAATCGTCACAGTAAGTGTCCTTTTTTGTTAAGTCCAATGTTAAGTTTGAAATTAATTGCAAAGACAAAAAACGTTCAATACAGGTAAATTGTAACAAACAGCACGATAGCAGAACGCTTTGCACTAACAACTGTTATTTAATGAATAAATGTAGTATATAATTGCATATTTGCCGATGTATCATTACTATGATGCGAAAAAGAAATTTTGCTTTCTGCTATTTAATGTCACGTATGCGCGCGCGCGCGCGTGTGTGTGTGTGTGTGTGTGTGTGTGTGCATATCCAAAGCAAAATGTCTGCAGTCTTGTAGTACTGTACTGTCAGCAGATTCGAGCAGAAAATGATGGCAATCTGCCATCAATGCGTGACTGCGTCCACATTAGGTTTATGTTTTGTTAACATCGCCTATCGATATGTGAAGGCAAATTGTTGGCAGAAACTAAACAGATCCTGCCGACATTATCTGACGCTTGCAAATTCTGTTACGTTCTGTGTTTTTTTTCTGCAGTTTATCGATGGTACATCTAATTTTGTTGTTATTTTGTTGACATAGTGTGTAGCAGACATTTAAAAAATGTTTTCTACGGATTTGGCTATCTGGGTATGCGTGTATATATATACACACACGCGTGCGTGCGCACATGTACATAATACAATATATATGTATATAAACATGTTAAAACTGCTTATGTGTACGCATACATACAGGTGGCTCTCTATCACTTTTACTGTATTTTGTTCAATACATGTATATTCTTGGATGAGATTTGAAGTGAAGACGAGCCGTTTTTCCTTACGGCTATTTAAAGAATATGTGATTAAAATACCTGATATACGGATTGTACTTATGAATGAAAGTTGCCTCGTGCTCCTTATTAAGAGTTACGTAACATACATATCATTCCTTGTGGAACAAAACAATTTTAGGTGGAATAATAAATGTACATGTGTATTGTATGTAGATATAAAATATAAGTAACATAAAAAACAGAAATATATATATATATATATATATATATATATATATATATATATATGTATAGATATAATTATGATTGTGTTCTGTTAAACACTGAAGAATATATTTCTTACCCATCCTTCCTTTTTATATCATGTAAAAAAAAAAGATAATTATTAATATTTGAATTTATACGTTCATACGCGCACATACATCTCTTATCTGTGCATGCAATAGTGCGAGGATTGGTGAGAATCGATTGGTGCGGTAGAAGACCAATAGGTAGGTATAATCCGTATTATGTATGTACATACACACAACTACATGTTACCAAGTACGAAGCTGTACGAAAGGAAGCCATCAAAAGATGTCGATCCGACGAACTCTACAGCAGTCGTCGATGGTCGTCGACGATCGACAGATGTAATTCAGTGCTTATACGTACTTATTCAGTCACATTCAACAGCAGTAGACCGCACTAGATAATAATCGTCCGGTCGGTGATAACGAGAACGAAAATAAATTTAAGTGAATTATTTACAGTGGAGTTATTTGTGGTGCGTGAAAAAAGCTTTCGATAGTGTTATAGTTTTTTACACCACATAAATTATGTCGAATGTCGACGAGTATTACACAGAGATTTTGCAACTTGTAAAACAAGCTGGTTCGGTAAGTCGATTAGTTACATGATTAGTTGTGCATAGTATCTCTAATTTTTAACAAAAAAATAGTTTGCCGATAAAAGTCATCGAATATTAGGATATTTTGCTTGCAGCGTACCTATATTCTGCAATCTTTTTAATCACCGCGATACTCGCGCGACAATATTCGACCCGCCTGACGAATATATTAGGTAGAATTTAATTTCATCACAGTATAATTTCCATGATTTTAATATCTATAAAATTATATCATGAAAAATTCGTAAATCCACGAGATCACTTATATGTTATCTGCACGGCATAGATAGCATAAAGGCCATTCCTTGATCAACTCCGATTAACTTAATCAGCACTATTTTATTAAGTTATATGAACAAAACCAAATAATAATTAATTAATAGAATTATATTTGTTAATACATATATCAAAGAAAGATTAACTATATATTAGAGACGAATTGTTTTAAGTGTTTTTGTTGCTCAAGTTAATCAGAGTTGATCGAAATGACTTCAAGTATCATAAGTGTGAAAGATGTATAAATGGTAGCGCGCGTGACAATTCTTGAAATAGTATGCAAAAAAGGGGAATATGGGAAAATATAAATTCGAAAGATAAAGATGCAGGAAAACAAACTATACTTTTGCTCTTATCATAATCACATTTTTCATAGCAATGGCATACTTGTTTACAAATAACTCTAATAGTTACCTGACTTTAAAGATAATAATATACTCTAAAGATATTAATTACACTACTTACTGAAGTATCTAGTTTTCCCTCGATATTATCTATATAAAAAATTAAAAGATTTAATTGTGCTTTATATTTTATCTGCAGATTGTCAGAGAAAAAATTTATCAACATAAAGATGTACTTACAAAATCATGTGATGTTGACTTTGTTACGGAGTGGGATCAAAAAGTTGAAAAACTTTTAATTGATGGAATATCATCCAGATATCCTGATCACAGGTAAGCAGACAAAAACATAACGCAATATGCGTAAGAAATATTTTATAATAGCAAAAATATCTTGAAAATATCTTTGGAAGAAATTAAATGCAAATTCAATTTGTTTCAACAGCTAAAGCCATTAAAGCTCCAGGATATAATTTTGTTATCTATTCTCTTATCTATTCTAAGTAAACATATGTATTTTATGACAGATTTATTGGCGAAGAAAGCACTTCCTCAGGACAAAAAATAGAATTAACAAATGCTCCAACATGGATAATCGATCCTATCGACGGCACGATGAATTTTGTTCATGGTTTACCATACACATGCATCTCGATTGCGCTGCTTATTAATAAAATAACAGAAATAGGAATAGTATATAATCCAATTTTGGAGCAACTTTTCACTGCTCGCAAAGGTCAGGGCGCTTTTCTCAATGGCACCCCGATTCATGTATCCAGTGAAAAGGGTAATTTCTCTAATATTTTTCATTAGAAATAAAGTATACATATATATCAATAGAATTATACATATAATATCCTTCCGATAGATCTTTATAGTTAAGCGTTTATATACGCGCTCAAAATATTTATTAAAATGTTTTGTTAGTACTTTAATCATAAACTCGATTATATGTAAATTAAAAAAAAATGTAAATAATTATTAAAACGAATATTTTTAAACGATTAGTAAATTGAAAGAGTAAATTGAAATACATATATCTTACGGTACCATACGTAGCATCAAAAAGATTATCCTGCATTTCAAATTTTGAAAATCTTTTTCATATCATTACACACAACTATTTAAATTTTAGTTTACAAAAATTCCTATATATACAATATATATAAATCAATATTTTTAATATATAATTCGAGTCCTAATTATTTTGTTAAATTTAACTAACTGTCATTACTCCAGAATTGCGCAAGGCATTAGTAATGTTAGAAGTGGGAACTAGTAGAGATCCAGAAAAATTGAAAATAGTCCTACAAAATATAACGCTTCTTACATCACATGTACACGGGTAAGACACATTTACAGAATATATTAGGTATGGGAAAACGTTCGTGGCGTTTTTCCCGTTAGATGGCATTAAAAAAATGCCACGAACTTTTCCCACACCTAATAATTTCTAAATATGTGCAAAGAGATTTATTTATTTATTTACTTATCCTACAGAATACGATCGTTTGGTGCGGCAGCTCTAAATATGTGCATGGTGGCTCTTGGTGGTGTTGACGCTTCTTTTGAATTTGGTATACATGCATGGGATGTTGCAGCCGGAGATCTTATTGTTCGAGAAGCTGGCGGTGTGTCGATAGATCCAGCTGGTAAATAATTACAAACATTATATATCAGTCACAGTCAAATAAGAGATATGATATAAGATGGAAATAAATGCCAAAATAACGCAAAACTAATTCATCATGTTTTTACACGTTAAAAGGAGGCCCATTTGACGTGATGAGCAGAAGAACATTGTGCGCATCATCGATGGAATTAGCTCAACAACTTTCCAAAATATTAATCCAGTATTATCCAGAACGAGATTAAGAAGTATAAAAGCTTCATGGAAGATGAAGAAAAATCATTGTTTTTATGGATATCGGATTAGGCACTAAAAATAATGCAAATATTACCTAAAAGAAAAAAAATGTAAATTCAAATTAGGTGCCTATATATGAAACATATATTGTTGTGATTTTTATAATTTTGAAAATATCACAATGAAATTATTAATTTCTTTAAAACATTTAAATTGCACAGTATATTTCAAGAAATAAATTGATGAATTTATTCACTTGTGATATGTAACCAACTAGACTTACTATTGGTACATTGTTATATAGATGGAAAAAATAACAAATTGCTTATTAATTATATAAAAATAATATAGCATTTTTTTTAAGAGACTTAAAATAGTATTACTTTTATTGGTCTTATTTCGTGATATATTGTGTGTATGTGTGTACAATTATATACATGTAATAACATAATAAAATGATTGAGAAAAATTCAGGAAATGTATTAATGTATGACAGAATTGTTAATTTTCTGTATTTTGTACATTTTTCAATAAAATGATAGCTTGTTATTTGATACAGAGATATCTTCTTATACCATGAACTTTCTGCTTCTAAGCAGATATAGTTTTTAAAATCGAGAAAAAAATGTTATTATAAAAAAAATAAATATAAATTATAAATTTATTAGATTTTATTCACATTAAAATATTTCTACATATTTTCTGAGCATTTCAAAAATAATGTGAAAGTGAGTGAGTGAATGAATGAGAGAGTGTGTGTACGTGTATATGTGAAAAGACAGAGAAAAGGAGAAAAAAGGAAATGAAAGGAACAGAAAAAGAGCGAGATAGTGTTTCGAAAATAATATATTTATAGCATCTGTTTTTTCATTTTCATCGAATATGACCTTTAAATATCTAAAAACTCAAGAAAACCGCAAATATTAGTATTATATAAAGTTTTAATTTTTGACTGAACAGTTTAGTTTTCAATTAAAATAATTTTTGAAAGAAAAAAATATAAATAATATCGTTTATATTTATGATAAATGTCACGTGAAAATTTCATAATCATGTACTTTACCTGTATACATACTTACGAGTCCTCCATTGTAATCTCAAGCAACTTTAAGAGAAATCTTAGCGCGGATATAAATCTAGTTAAACCTTCTATAAACCTTGTTGAACTGTTTAGTGACAGTACATGTACTTTTACGCAGAGACGACTTAGACACGACAGTAGGCGCAAGTACATCGCATTTTTCCTTTCCTCCTCATCAATTGTTTTCATCACCTCTTCCATTGCCTCCCCTCCTCACAGGGAGGGCTACAAGTGAAACATTACCAAATTGCCAATTAGAACGATACATATATTCTCTTTAATTATAGTTTCATAGTATATTTTTACTTCTGTATTGAAACATTCCCGTAAAGCATATTTCTTAAGAAAAAAAGAAATATGAGTTTAGTACGATAATGAAAACGCGATTAAAACAATTATTGTTTAGAAGTAAAATGTAAATAGTTTAATTGAACGTTTCGACTTTTCTTGTCATGCTCAGCTTACAATCGATGAATATGCACAAATATTCATTAATATCTGTGAAAAATCTTTGTTAGAGGAATACTAGTCAGAAACGTATGGCTACAAGGTCTGAAGTAAATTAGTGAAAATATATTCAGATCAACATTTAGAAATGGAATATATTCAGTAATAATACTCTAGATCTTGTAGCCATATGCTGAATATCTGAATGTACATTGTCAACTATGAATTGAAGATGACTAAGAAAAAATCAGAACTTTCTATTAAACTATTTTTACTCCTAAAAATAATCGTATTATTTTAATCACGCTTCAATTACTGCGCGAAATTCATATTTGCCAATTTTTTCCCTTCATGTTTAATATCGTAAATCGTAATATTTATTAAACATATATCTTTTCCAGTTTTTATCATTTGATTTTATCGATATTTTGTTTTATCGATTTATATTACATTGTCTTGTCTTGAAACAAAAAATACTAAAACACATGTACGTATCGCGTATTGACTATCTTTATTTATTAAAAAAAAAATGCAAATATTCAAACATTAAACGTGCAATTATTTATGAGATTTAGGAAATTTGATCGAAATTCTATTATACTTCGCCTCGAATAAAATCCTATATCATGAAAAGTTCATTAAACATTTTCAAAACTCAAATTATTTTCGTAGGACTTATGATCTCAGAATTAAACGGTTCTGAACATATATTGAAAAGTAGTTGCGCTATATATCCCAGGCAATCCCCCATGAATACCTTGTAACGGGATCGGCGCTAAAGGCCCTCGAAAGGTCCGGTCGCACTTAACGATGTTTGAATCGAAGACACATCTGAAACATAAGCAGTCTCGTATAATCTTGTCACATTCAAGATCACACCGTGAACCATTCACAACAGCATCGATATTCAGTTCTAATTTTAAATAATTAAATTTTCGAATTTAGAATTAGCGATTTTAAGAAATTGTAAAAAAGTATAAAAAAATCAGAAATCCAAGTGTTGCACTTGCAGCAATAAAATTCTTACTTAACACAGATTGCAATAAGTAACATTTTAATAATAATTATTTTGCATATAACACCTTGATGACCGCCTTTATCTTAAAATTTTGCATCGTAATGCAGTAAATATATATATTTTTATCTCTATTTAACATTAATATAAATATGTTTGATTATATTGTAGAAACATAAGATAGTATTCTTTGTACACATATATATATAGTACAATATATGCATTTGCGTTTACTATTACACACATATGTCGGCTGATGTACAAAACATATATGCACATGTCGTGTGTGTGTGTGTGTGTGTGTGTGTGTGTGTGTGTAATACATATGTATGTATGTATATATATATATATATATATATATATATATATATATATATATATACACATGTATGTATGTATGTGTGCGTATGTGCGT